>Bissell_p1__coassemble_1673_pt1 | contig 10847 bp, 13 predicted proteins | sample Bissell_p1__metabat2_low_PE_001 | metagenome-assembled genome bin Bissell_p1 | reverse complement strand
CTCAAGACAGGTGAAGTCTTCAATCCATCAGATATGGCAGATGTCGAAACAACGAAAGAAGATCGCATTGCTTATATCACAAACAATTTCAGAAATGCCTTCAATCAGCTCAGCCGAACTGGTTTAAGTGAAGAAGAAATCTTAAGCATTATCATCAAGAAATCTGACAACTCACCTCAAACAGAATAGCCTTCCATTTGGGGAAAGGGGCATTATGCATTTTTTTGGTAAAATCTATATTTCCATTTCTATTTTTTATTCAGATTATTTCCCTCTATTATTAGTTATAAATATAAATCTATAATTTAAATATATCATAGATTTATATAAATAAAATAATTTATCAAATTATTTAGTAGTAGCATTGTATCAATATGATCAATTACTAATTTTTATATTAGATAATAAAAAAGTTAGAAACCTATATCTAGATTTCTAACTTAATAATTTATTCAATAACCATAGCATTTTCAATTGGAGCAAATGGATTATCTTTATTAATACGATCATAGAAAAGAGTTCCCTCAAAATGATCTAATTCATGCTGTAAACAAATTGATAAGAATCCTCTAGCGACAATTTTAACCTCTTGATCAGTTAAAAGATCATATCCTTCAACTGTTACTTTAGCATGACGTGGTACATAACCTTGAACTTCTTTATTAACTGATAAACACCCTTCACCATCTCTTAAAAAAGAATTCTTTTTAGTATAAGATACAATTTTAGGGTTGACTAGAGCATAGTCATTAGCTTTAACAACATTTCCTTTACTATCATAATCTAACACATGAATTGCACACATTCTTTTAGGAATTCCTAATTGAATAGCTGCAATTCCTACTGCAGGACGTAAGTCATATTTTTTAGAAAGTTCAGGATCTTGAGAATTTACAAGAAATTCATGCATCTTGAACAATAAAGTCTTATCTTCATCACTTAATGGCAGTGGGACTTCTTTAGAGACTACACGAATTTTTTTATTACTATCATCAATTATATCTTTCATTGTTAACATATCTTCACCTCATTTAATTTCGATAGTATTATAGCATAAAATGAGGTGAAATAAATAGTTTATCCAACCCTAATTTTTGAATTTCCACAAATTATTAATAATAAAAATACTACTAATACAATTGCAAACCAGTTTGTTGTACCAAAATTATTATAACCACATCCACAATTTGACATACTGCTACAACCACAACAACCAAATGGGTTAGTTACAAATGGGCTATATGAATTACATCCGCAACCTGAATAATTAAATCCACAATTCATATTATCACCTCCTTTAGTATATCCTATTCGAATAATTATCTTTTGATTGGGTTATTGTAGATAATCATTAAAAATTAAGCTATAATATAAAAAAAATACGAGGAGTGATAAATATGGAATATAATTACCCACTTGATTATCATTGGTCAACTGAGGAAATTATTGATGTAATTGCATTATATAATGCTGTAGAAAAAGCATATGAAGGAGGGATTAGTAAAGAAGAATTTATGAATTGTTATCGTAAATTTAAACTGATTGTTGATAGTAAAAGTGAAGAAAAGAGTTTAGATAAACAATTTTATGAAATCTCACATTATTCAATTTATCAAGTAGTAAAAGCTGCAAAAGAAAATGATTGGATTTATTTAGGTGATTAATTTGATAAAAAAATTAAGAATGAAAATAAAAAAAATATTTGATAAATTGAAACGATTATTCACAAGTCATGGAACCGATAAAAGTATTTATGCAAGTGTTATAATTTTATCGGTTTTAGGAGTAGTAATGATTGGTTCAGCAGCTGTTGGTGGGGTGACTGATGAAAGTAGAACAATTACTTTAGCGATACGAATGATGATTTCACAAACTGTGTTTGTGATTGCTGGAGTGATTATGATGATTTTTTTAACAAGAGTATTTAAGACACGGTTTATTGGTCATACCTCTTCCCTAGCAATATATGCTGTTGGAATTATTGCAATGATAATATGTATTTTTTGGAGTGATTCTAAAGGATCGCATGCATGGATCAAGCTGAGTTCGATTAGTATTCAACCGGCAGAATTTATGAAAATTGCAATGATTTTAATTTTAAGTTATTTTTTAACGGAAAATGAATCTTCATTTAAAGTAAAAGGTGAATTTAGAGATGAAGAGATGAAAAGAGAGTTTTATCGTGAAAAGCTAATGAAATGTGTTGTTTTACCAATGATTTTAGTAGGTGTAGTTGTTTTGATTGGATTATTTGTTCAAGATGATTTTGGAACAACTGTTATCCTTACGTTAATTTGTTTTATGTGTTTTATTGCGACACCACGAAGATATTATAAGAAATATAAGCGAATTGCCTGGCTCATTATTGCAATTGGCAGTGTTGCATTAGTAGTATTGGGAACACTTGTATTAGAACCTTATCAATTAAATCGAATTTATATTTGGTTAGATCCGTTAATTGATCCAAGTAATCTTAGTTTCCAGATTGTAAATTCACTAATTGCATTTAGTAATGGAGGTTTATTTGGATTGGGGTTTGGTAACTCTAAACAAAAATTTGGTTATATTCCTGAATCCCACAATGATTTTATTGGTGCGATAATTTATGAAGAGCTTGGAATACTTGGTTTGGCTTTGATCATTGTACCAACTAGTATTATTATTTTTAAATTATTGAAATATTCAAATGAAGTTAAGGAAAATAAATCAAAAATTATTTTACTTGGTATTGCTTCATATTTCTTTTTTCATTTATTAATTAATCTAGGAGGAGTTTCTGGTTTGATACCAATGACGGGAGTACCGATATTATTAGTCTCTGACGGTGGTTCTTCAACGATTTCTGCATTTATTTCAATTGGTATTGCCCAAGCAATAATTGCTAAACATAATCGTCAAAAATATTCATTAGATTCTAAGTATGTACCAGATTTGCAATAAGTACATATAATATACTAGGTGATATTATGGATGAATTTAAAGAATTTTTAAAAACTATTCCTAGTATAAAACAAGATGTTTTAAATGGGCGCTATACTTGGCAGCAGCTATATGAGATTTTTGTAATATATGGAAAAGATGATAAATTTTGGCAACCATATAAAACAAGCAATAATTTTGATTTAAATATGTTAGTTGAAATTATTAAAAATATTGATTTAAATGCATTATCCAATAGTTTAAATTCAATTGAAAAAGTATTAAATGTAGTAAATACATTTTTAGATAAAAGAGAACCAGAAAAAGAAAAAAAGTGGTATGATGGATAATCAATTAAGATATTATCTTCGCTATCATCCGCACTGGTATCTTATTTTATCTAGATATCCTCAAGAATATAGTCACTTGATTCAAGAGTATAGAGATGAAAAAAATCAACATTTTATTGATAAAATAGAACAAGTATCAATGTTAATAAATATGGTGGAGATGATGTTATAAATGGAATTAAATGATTTATTAGATAATTTAATTAATGAAATAAAAAGTGATCAACGATATATTGATTATCTTGAAGCAGAAAAAAAATTATATAATCCTGAAAATAAATCATTATTAAAATCTTATCAAAGTAAATTAGCTGAATATGAAAAATTAAAAAAATATGAACAATATATCGATAACACCGATATCAAAAAAGAAATTAAAGAATTAAAAAAACAAATTAATCAAAATAATGATATTATTGATTATTATCAAAAATATCATTGTTTAAATGATTTTTTAGAAGAAATCACTGGTATAGTTTTTAGAGATATATCAGAAGAATTAAATTTATCACCATATAGGTTATAAGGGGAGTTATGAGAGTAATTGCAGGAAAATATAAAAGTAGACAATTAAAAAGTGTTAAATCAAATTTAACACGACCAACAACGGATCGAAATAAAGAAACTATGTTTAATATAATTGGTCCTTATTTTGAAGGTGGAAATGTATTGGATTTGTTTGCCGGAAGTGGTGGTCTTGGAATTGAGGCATTATCAAGAGGCTGTGATTTTCTTTATAGTGTTGATAATCAATATGCAGCTTTTCAAGTTATTAAAGAAAATCTTAATGATTTAAAGATTGAAAATGCAAGAGTATTTAAGTTGGATTTTCGAAAAGCATTAAAAAGGTTTAATGATGAAAAGATAAAATTTGATTTAGTGCTGTTGGATCCACCATATGGTAAAGGATTAGTTGATGGTATATTAGAATTTTTGATTGAAAATGAAATGCTGAATAATGATTGTATTATCATGATAGAAGAATTAAAAGAAGTTGGTTTTAAGTCATTTGAACAATTAAATCTAATAAAAAAAAATAATTACGGTATTACAGCATTAAACGTATTTAAATATCAGGAGTAAGAGTATGAAAAAAAATATTGCGGTATATGCAGGAACATTTGATCCTGTAACTAATGGGCATTTAGATATAATTGAACGAGCTAGTAGAATGTTTGATACTTTATATGTAACAATCTGTATCAATCCTAATAAAGTGGGTTTGTTTACAATTGAAGAAAGAAAAGAGTTGTTAAGACGTTCGTGCCAACAGTTTGAAAATGTAATTATTGATTCAACTGATAAATTATCAGTTGAGTATGCTAAAGATGTTGGATCAAGTATACTTGTAAGAGGAATTCGTGCAACAATGGATTTTGAATATGAATTGCAATTAGCTTTTTCTAATCAATATTTAGATAAAGATGTGGATATGGTCTTTTTAATGACAAGACCATCACATTCGTTTATTTCATCATCCGCTGTTAAAGAAATGGTTAGTCATAAGCGGCGCGTTAGTGGGTTAGTACCTTCTTGTGTAGAAGAGGCATTGCAAAAGAAATTTTAATAAATGATGTTCTTTAAAATAATTGTCAAAATTGATGATATTTGATATGATGTTTAAGAAAAGAAGATACGTCAACTGGGTATAATAAATATTATTTCCCAATTATACCTCGTTAGAGGTATTTTTTATGGAGGAAAAAGATGAATAATATATTTACATTAAAAGATTTTTCAACTGCAGAAATTAATCAAATTTTAGATGAGGCAGAAGAATTTAAAAGTGGAAAAAAGGTTGATTATCATGGTCAAAAAGTAGTAGCAAATTTATTTTTTGAACCTTCTACTAGAACTCACTATAGCTTTGATAAAGCTGCGTATAATTTAGGCTGTCGAACTCAAAATTTTGAGGCGGGTAATTCTAGTATTCAAAAGGGAGAAACACTTTATGATACTGTAAAGTTTTTTGAATCAATAGGTTGTGATGCAGTAGTAATTCGTCATCCAAAAGAAAATTATTTTGATGATTTAATTGGAAAAATTAGTATCCCTGTAGTAAGTGGGGGTGATGGTACGGGTAATCATCCCAGTCAATCATTGTTAGATTTAATGACTATTCGTGAAGAATTTGGACATTTTGAGGGTTTAAAAATAGTTATTGTTGGTGATATAATTCACTCTCGAGTTGCTCATAGTAATTTTGAAATAATGCAACGTCTTGGTATGGAAATTTATACAAGTGGGCCACGTGAATTTGAAGAAGCAGGATATAATTATGTTGACTTTGATTCAATTTTACCTGAAGTGGATATTGTAATGCTTTTAAGGGTACAACATGAACGCCATCAAAATCTAATGAAATTATCTAAAGAAGAATATCATAACTTATATGGTTTAAATCAAGAAAGAGTTAGTAAAATGAAAGAAAGGGCAATAATAATGCATCCGGCTCCATTTAACCGTAATGTTGAAATTGCTGATGATGTCGTTGAATGCAATAAGAGTCGTATTTTTAAACAGATGAAAAATGGGGTATTTGTAAGAATGGCATTATTAAATAAGGTATTGAATAATGACTAAAATATTATTTAAAAATGGTAATGTATTTTACCATGGTAAATTACAAAACTTAGATGTATTAATTGAAGGAAAAAAAATAATTGAGATAAATGAAAATATTGATGGTGCCGATAAAGTCATCGATTTAAAAGGAAAATTATTAACTCCAGGATTTGTTGATTTACATGTTCATTTACGAGAACCAGGCTTTGAACATAAAGAAACAATTGCCACAGGGACTGATTCTGCAAAATATGGTGGTTATAGACATTTAGTTGCAATGGCTAATACAATACCGTGCATGGATGATGTTGAAACAATTAAAGATTTTACAAGTCGAGTAGAAAAAGATGCCAAAATACATACTTATACATATAGTGCAATTACTAAAGAATTAAAAGGTTTAGAATTAGTTGATTTTAAAGCAAATAATGAAGAAAAAATAGTTGTTGGCTTCTCTGATGATGGTAGAGGTGTTCAATCAAAAGCGATGATGGAAAAAGCTATGAAAGAAGCAAAAGCAATTGATTCAATTATTGTAGCTCATTGCGAAGATGAAAGTGAGTTACAACCTGGTGCTTGCATCAATAAAGGAAATTATGCAAAAGAACATGATTTAGTAGGAATTAATAATGCTTCTGAATACAATCATGCAATCCGTGATTTAAAATTAGCAGATGAAATTAAAAATCGTTATCATATCTGTCATATATCTACTAAAGAAACTGTATTAGCTTTAGCTAAAGCTCGTGAAACTAATAAATTAGTAAGTGGAGAAGCTTGTCCGCATCACTTGATTTTAACGGATGAAAATATTAAAGATTTAAATCCTAATTATAAAATGAATCCCCCATTAAGAAGTAAAGCTGATCTAGCAGCACTAATTAAGGGGATAAATGATGGTGTAGTGACAGTTATCGCTACTGATCATGCACCTCATGCAATTGAAGAAAAAAATAGACCAATTGATAAAGCGCCTTTTGGAATCATTGGTAATCAACATGCTTTTAGTCTAATGTATACATATATTGTAAAAAAAGGATTAATTTCTTTAGAAAAAATACTTACTTGTATGTCATTAAATCCTGCTAGAATCATTGGAATTGATCATGATTTAGAAGTTGGGAAAATGGCTAATTTTGTAGTTTTTGATCTTGATGAAGAATATACAATAACTAAAGATAATATTAAGTCTAAATCAATTAATACACCATTTTTAGATACTAAATGTTATGGGGTATTAAAATATCATGTTTTAGATGGTGTAATTAGTGAAATATAGGAGGAAATATGATGGCTAATTTACAAGGAATGATGAAAATAATTAGTATCAAAAATATTGCAAGCGATGTTTATGAAATGGTTTTAGAAGGTGAGGGAGCTAAATATATCACTGCTCCAGGACAATTTATTAACATTAAGATAAATGATAGCTTACAGCCATATTTACGAAGACCAATGTCAATTAGTGATTATGATGAAAATCATATTACAATTGTATTTAAAGTTGTTGGTGAGGGAACTGAAATTTTAAAAGATAAAGAAATTGGAAGTATGCTTGATTGTTTAATTGGTCTTGGAAATGGTTTTACAATCAAAGATGGTAAAGCTTTATTAATTGGTGGTGGTTTAGGGACTCCACCGTTATATAAATTAGGTAAAAAATTAAAAGAACAAGGTATTGAAGTTACTACTGTTTTAGGATTTAATAGTAAAGATGATGTTTTTTATCAAGATAAATTTGCGGAATTTTCAAATGTTTATATTGCCACAATGGATGGAAGTTTAGGAACTAAGGGAACAGTTATTGATGTTATTAAAAATGAGCAAATTGTGTTTGATAACTATTATAGTTGTGGACCAGAACCAATGTTAGATGCTTTAGCACTAAATTACCCAGAAAATGGTCAATTATCTTTTGAAGCAAGAATGGGTTGTGGTTTTGGAGCATGCATGGGATGTTCATGTAAAGTTAAAACTAAACCATATAAGCGTATTTGTGTTGAAGGACCAATTTTAAGTAGTGATGAGGTGATTGTAAATGGCTAATTTAAAAGTATCTTTACCTGGGTTGAATATGAAAAATCCAATTATTCCGGCTAGTGGAACATTTGGATTTGGCTATGAATTTTCTAAATTTTATGATATTAATATTTTAGGTTCCATGATGTTAAAAGGAACTACATTAGAACCACGTTATGGTAATCCATTACCTAGAATTGCAGAAGGACCAAGTGGTTTATTAAATGCAATCGGTCTTCAAAATCCTGGAGTTGAAGCAGTGATGAATGAAGAATTAGAAAAACTAAGACCTTTATATGATGATAAAGTAATTGCTAATATCGGTGGCAGTACACCAGAAGATTATGTGGAAACAGCAAAACGCTTATCTAACCATGATATGGTGGGGGCATTAGAATTAAATATTTCTTGTCCAAATGTACATAGTGGTGGAATTCAATTTGGAACTAATCCAGAAATGGCAGCAGATTTAACTCGTCGTGTTAAAGAAGTTTCTAAAGTTCCAGTTTATGTAAAATTATCACCAAATGTTACGGATATTGTCGTAATGGCAAAAGCTGTTGAAGCAGCTGGAGCTGATGGGATTACAATGATTAATACCTTAGTAGGAATGCGTTTTGATTTTAAAACCGGAAAACCAATTATTGCTAATAAAACTGGGGGATACTCAGGACCAGCAATTTTCCCAGTTGCTTTAAGAATGGTTTATCAAGTAAGTCAAGCAGTTAAAATTCCTGTAATTGGAATGGGTGGAATTCAAAGTGCTCGTGATGTAATTGAAATGATGTCAGCCGGAGCAAGTGCTGTGGCAATTGGATGCCAAAATTTAATTGATCCATATGCTTGTAAAAAAATAATTGAAGATTTAGAAGAGTTACTTGAACAACTAGGAATTGATGATATTAATGATTTAGTTGGACGTTCACATAAATTTTGAGTTAAAAAGCTGTTGAAAAAATAAATAAAGCTCAACAGCTTTTTAGTATCTTTTTGAATTTACATGAGTTATAATGAGTTAATGGTGGTGATTTGATGGATTTAGATAAATTATTAAATAAAAATCAAAAAGAAGCAGCTACTTATCTTGATAGTCATTTAAGAATAATAGCTGGTGCTGGTTCTGGTAAAACACGTGTTATTACATATCGAATAGCTTATTTGATTGATGAAATTGGAGTTGATCCAAGAAAAATTTTAGCGATAACTTTTACTAATAAAGCAGCTAATGAAATGAAAGAAAGAGTAGTTGATCTATTAGGTGTTCATGCCTTAGGTTCGTTGATTTGTACGATTCATTCATTGTGTGTAAGAATTTTACGACAACATATCAATGTAATTAATTATCCTAGTAACTTTACTATTATGGATGAAGAAGATCAAAAAGCATTGATTAAAAAAATCTATAATCAATTACAAATTGATGCAAAAACAATTAGTATAAAAAGCATGATTGCAACTATTTCTAATTATAAAATGGCAAACATAACACCAGAAAAAGCATTAGAATTTGCTGGTTCTTTCCAAGGAGAAATAAAAAAAGCAAAAGTATATAAAGAATACTTAGAATACCAGGAAAATCATTTTTTATTAGATTTTGATGATTTATTATTAAAAACCGTATATATATTTGAAAACTATCCTGATGTATTAGAAAAATGGCAATATCGTTTTCAGTATATTCATGTTGATGAGTTTCAAGATGTTGGTAATATTGAATATCGTTTGGTTAAATTAATGTCAAATAAAGCAACTATATGTGTTGTAGGTGATCCTGATCAAACGATTTATTCATTTAGAGGTGCTAATGTTAACTATATTTTAGATTTTGATAAAGATTTTAAACCATGTAAAACAATTATCTTAAATCAAAATTATCGTTCTACTGGAAATATTTTAAATATATCTAACTGTTTAATTCGGAAAAATCAAAATCGTTTAGAAAAAGAATTGTTTACAGAAGCTACTGGTGGTGGTGAAGTTATTCATTATACTGCTAAAAATGAACAAGATGAAGCAGAATATATTTGTAGTGAAATTGAAAAAATAATTAATGATGTAGATGGGGTGAATTATCGTAATTTTGCGATTTTATATCGTGCAAATTATTTATCACGAACAATTGAACAAAGTTTAATTTCTCATGGGATTGACTATCGTATTTTTGGCGGATTAAAATTCTTTAGTCGTAAAGAAATCAAAGATGCACTGAGCTATTTACAGTTAGTTTGCAATGGCGAAGATTTAGCATTTGAACGAGTAATTAATGTCCCAAGTCGTGGGATTGGTAAAAAAACAATGGAAAATATTCAATCTGTGGCTAGAAATAATCACGTTAGTTTATATGAAGCTTTAACATTATTTAGTGATCAAATAAAGTTATCTTCAAAAGCAAAAAAAGAAATTAAAATATTAGTAGCTGCAATAGAAAAAGCTAAACAATCTAATTTACCATTACATATAATGTTTGAAAATCTAATGAATGATATTGGTTATATTGAAATGTTAAATAAAAATTTAGAAGAAAATCGTATTGATAACATTCATGAATTACAGCGTTCAATTTATGAATTTGAAAATCAAAATCCTGATCTTGCTAAAATCGAAAATTATTTACAAGAAATTGCTTTATATACTGATAGTGATGACAATGATGATAGTCAATATGTAAGTTTAATGTCAATTCATATGGCAAAAGGCTTAGAATTTGATTATGTCTTTGTACTTGGTTTATCAGAAGGAATTTTTCCAAGTTTTCGTGCCTTAAGTGAATCTGATGAAGGGATTGAAGAAGAACGAAGATTAGCGTATGTCGCTTTTACTAGAGCTAAAAAACAGCTTTATTTAACAGACAGTGAAGGATTTAGCTTTGTTACTGATTCTCCTAAAATATCAAGTCGTTTCGTTGAAGAAATTGGTAAAGAAGGAATCAAACATCTAGGGACAAGACCTCGTTTTAAAACATCTAACTATATTAATACTAATTTAAGTAAAGAA
>Bissell_p1__coassemble_1668_pt1 | contig 10878 bp, 6 predicted proteins | sample Bissell_p1__metabat2_low_PE_001 | metagenome-assembled genome bin Bissell_p1 | reverse complement strand
TCTTAAACTTAAGATTAATACCAGATAAGAGTTTATTAGAAGACTTAATTAATCAGGCTAATGGATTAAATAGTGCAAATTATACTAAAGCAACATTTGATGGATTAACAAAAGCCTTAAATGAAGCCAAAGCAGTATTTAATAATCCAAATGCAACACAAGTTGAAGTAGATAATGCAAAAGCTGAATTAGAAAAAGCAATGGCAAACTTACAAACAGTAACTGTAGATAACACAGTAAAAACACCAGTAAGTAATGGTGATACAACTGTAAGTGTAAAAACAGGTGATGATGTATTAGTTGGAACATTAGCAGGTCTAGCATTATTAAGTATTGCAGGAGCTAAGGTGCTTAGAAAAAAAGAAAATGATTAAAAATAAATAGTAGAGTTAATGACATACGTCATTTCTCTACTTTAGTTTAAATTTATATGACGAAAGGGAATAAGGTATGAATAATAAAAAAATTAAGACAGCATTGGTAGCAGCAATGCTAACATCAACTATGACTTATAATATACCAGCAATTAGTGCAGCTACACTAACTCAAAAAAATGTTGATAATCCAGTTTTAGTACCAACACCTAAGAAAGTAACTTATGAAGAAAATATTCTTTCTGTAACTAATTCAGTTAACATTAAAGGAAAAGATGTAGCTGATACAGATGCAGTTAGAGAATTAACTGAATTTTTAGAAAGTAATTCAATTACTGTAAACGAAGAATATCAAGATGGATCTACTACTATTATTATTGGTGAAGAAGATGATGAAGTAGATGGTTTAGATGCAACTAGAAATAATTTAGGATTAGTAGATGCAGCTACTTTGGATGATGAAGGATATGTATTAGCTGTTGATAGTGATAATAATGGAACTGTATTAATTGAAGGTAAAGATGGTGATGGAACGTTCTATGGTGTTCAAACGTTAACACAATTAGCAGTTAATGATGAAGGAGTTTTAAAATCTAAAGAAGCGAAAATTGAAGACGAACCTACAATGACAACTAGAGGATCTATTGAAGGATTCTATGGTAATCCATGGTCTCATCAAGATAGATTAAATCAAATTGAATTTTATGGTAAATCAAAATTAAATACATATATTTATGCTCCAAAAGATGATGTTTATCATCGTGAAAAATGGCGTGAACCATACCCACAAAATGAAATGAATCGCATGAATGAATTAATTGAAACTTCAAAACAAAATAAAGTTGATTTTGTATTTGCGCTTTCTCCAGGGATTGATATTCAATTAACTGGAACAAATGCAGAAGCAGATTATCAAGCTTTAGTTAATAAATGTCAAGCAATGTATGATATGGGAGTTAGAAGTTTTGCTATTTTCTTTGATGATATTAAAAATAAACAAGGAACAGAACAAGCTAACTTATTAAACCGTTTTAATAAAGAATTTATTCAAGCCAAAGGTGATATTACACCATTAATTACTGTTCCAACTGAATATGATACAAATGCAATGAGTAATGGAACTGAATTAAATGCTTATACTAAGAATTTTAGTGAAACATTAGATCCAAGTATTAAAGTATTATGGACAGGAACTGCAGTAGTACCTGAAGGAATTGATATTGCTAATGCTGAATTTATCAAGAGTATTTATGGTGAACGTGTAGGTATTTGGTGGAATTATCCTGTTACAGATTACATTACTGATAAATTAGGATTGGGACCAGTTTATGGCTTAGATAAAGGATTAGCTAATGAATTAGATTTTTTAGTTATGAATCCAATGGAACATGCTGATTTATCAAAAATATCTTTATCAACTGGTGCAGATTATTCATGGAATACTGAAGCATATGATTATGATAAGTCATTTAAAGATAGTATTACAAATATTTATGGCGATTTAGCACCATATATGTATACTTTTGCTAACCATTCTACAAGATTAGTAGCGGGATGGGCTTCTACTGGTAGAGCTGATGCTCCTGATGTAAGAGCATTAATGGATGAATTTATTAAGAAGAATGCAAAAGGAGAAGATGTTAGTGTTGAAATTGAAGCTTTAACTAGTGAATTTAATAATATGATTCTTGCAGCAGATAAATTACAAAAATTGTTACCAGCTGATCAATTAAGTCATTGTAATGCTAATTTGAATAAATTAAGAAGTTTAGGTGAAAATGATAAACTTGCTTTAGAATTATTTATTGCATATAATGAAGGCGATGATGCAAGTATTGCTTCATTAAAGAGACAATTAAATGCAGCTTTACCATCATTAAAATCAGGTAAAAAAGTTTCTGAATTGACAGCATTGGAATTTATTAATAAAGCAGTCAACTATAATCCGGATGCTGTTGCGGGATTTGAAGTTTCAAATACTTTTGTTACGCCAGGTCAAGAAATTCAATTAACTAACACAAGTTCTGTCTCTTCAACTGATTTAGAATGGACGTTTGAAGGCGCAAATATTGAAACAAGTACAGAAGAAAATCCAGTAATTAGTTATGCTAAAGAAGGGGTTTATACAATTTCATTAAAAGCTAAAAATAAGTTAGGAGAAGATGAGGAAGTAAAAACAGGAATTATCACTGTTTCTAATGAAGCAAATAATGAAATCATTAATTTATCAAAAGGAAAGAAAGCTACTGCCACAAGTTATACAGGAGCTTCTGAAGCACCAGAAAAAGCAATTGATGGAATTACATCAACAAAATGGTGTGCAACAGGATATAATCGACCACACACATTATATATTGATTTAGGACAAGAAATGACAGTTACAAATGTAACAATTTCACATGCAGAAATTGGTGGAGAAGGTTCTGGATTAAATACACGTGATTATCGCATTGAAGTAAGTAAAGATGATAATGAATATGTTGAAGTTGCTAATGTTAAAGGAAATGTTGCGGGATTAACTAGTGATAATGTTCCAGTAAGTATTGCAAGATATGTTAAATTAATTGTTGATACACCAACACAAGGTGGAGATTCAGCAGCAAGAATTTATGAAGTTGAAGTAAATGGTTTAGAAAAAGCTATTACGCTTCCACCGATTTATGTAGAGGAAGCTGATAAAACAACATTAAAGATTGCCTTAGATTTAGCTAATGCAATTACTGATGAAGATTTAGCTAATGTTGTACCAGTAGTGGTAGAAGAATTTAAAGCAGCATTACAACAAGCCAAAGATGTATATGATAATGTAAATGCTACACAAGCTAAGGTAAATCAAGCTTTTGATCGTTTAGCAGAAGCTATGCATATGTTGAACTTTGTAAAAGGTGATAAAACAGCCTTAAAAGCATTCATCGATAAAGTAAGTGGTTTAGAAGCAGCAAAATACACAGAAGCTACATGGACACCATTCAATGATGCCTTAAAAGCAGCAACTAGTGTATATGAAGATGTAAATGCGATGCAAGAAGAAGTAAATACAGTATACAACGATTTAGTAACAGCCTTCTTGAACTTAAGATTAATTCCAAATAAAGATTTATTAAAAGACTTAATCAATCAAGCAGAAGGATTAGAAAGTGCAAATTATACCAAAGCAACATTTGATGGGTTAACAAAAGCTTTAAATGAAGCTAAAGTAGTATTTGATAATCCAAATGCAACACAAAAAGAAGTAGACAATGCAAAAGATGTTTTAGCAAAAGCAATGGCAGACTTACAAACAGTAACTGTAGATAACACAGTAAAAACACCAGTAAGTAATGGTGATACAACTGCAAGTGTAAAAACAGGTGATGATGTTAATATGTTAGGAACACTTGGATTAATTTCATCATTGGGTGTTATTGCATATCTAAAAAAGAAAAAAGAAAAATAGTATAACAAACAAAAAACAGTAGCGTCATGTGATGATATGATTCCACTAAAGTAGACACATAAAAAAAACAAAAGTGTGTTGTCTATGGAGGTGGAATCATATCAATGTTACTGTTTTTTGTTGGCTATAGAGAAAAAGTTACTGTCAGATGTAATGAACTCCTAATTGTTGATAGTAATGTCATAGATTAAGAGATTATTTTAAGAGTAGATGATTTTGATATAGGTGTAGAGTTGATAGGAGTATTAAATCTAAATTTTGTTCTTTGGTTTAGGGATAATTTTATTTATATGTAAATTTTTTATTTAAATGATAAAAAAATATATGAAATTTGTAATAAATAATATACAATAGGGGTGTACAATTAGGAGGAGTTAGTAATGAGTGGATTTTTTGGTGTAGCCTCAAAAGAGAGCTGTGTATTAGATTTGTTTTTTGGAGTTGATTATCATTCACATTTAGGGACAAGACGCGCTGGAATGGCAGTACATGGGGTTGATGGATTTCAAAGATCAATTCATAATATTCAAAACTCGCCTTTTCGAACTAAATTTGAAAAGGATATCGAAGAATTTGAAGGGAATTTAGGTGTTGGATGTATTTCTGATAATGAAGCACAGCCTTTATTAGTTAAATCTAGTGTAGGGTCATTTGCTATTACTACTGTTGGTAGAATTAATAATTTTGAACAATTAAAGAATCAATGTTTTGAGCATGGAACAACACACTTTTTAGAAATGAGTTCTGGTGAAATTAATCCAACTGAATTAGTAGCAGCATTAATTAGTCAAAAAGAAAATATTGTTGAAGGAATTAAGCATGCTCAAGAATTAATAAAGGGGTCAATGAGCATTTTAATTTTAACATCTGAAGGAATATATGCAGCAAGAGATAAGCTTGGTAGAACCCCTGTAGTTATTGGGGAAAAATCTAACGGTTATTGTGTAACTTTTGAAAGTAGTGCATTTTTAAATTTAGGATATCATCATTATCGAGATTTAGGGCCTGGGGAAATTGTTTTTATGCAACCTAATAAGATTGAGGTTAAACAAGAGCCTGGAAATGAAATGAAAATTTGTTCATTTTTGTGGGTTTATTATGGATATCCAACTTCAACATATGAAGGAGTAAATGTTGAATGCATGCGTAATCGTTGTGGTAGTTTATTAGCAGGGCGAGATGATGTTCATCCTGATTGTGTTGCTGGGGTTCCAGATTCAGGGATAGCTCATGCAGTGGGGTATGCTAATGCATCTAATATACCATTTGCTAGACCGTTTATTAAATATACGCCAACATGGCCTCGTTCATTTATGCCGACGAGTCAAAAACAACGTAATATGATTGCCAAAATGAAATTAATTCCTGTAAAGGAGTTAATCAAAGACAAAAAGTTATTATTGATTGATGATTCAATTGTTCGTGGTACACAATTGGGAGAAACAACACAATTTTTATATGATAGTGGAGCAAAAGAAGTACATGTACGTCCAGCATGTCCACCAATTATGTTTGGTTGTAAATATTTGAATTTTTCACGTTCTAGTTCAGAATTGGATTTGATTACTCGTCGTGTAATTCAAAAATTAGAAGGCGATAATGTTTGTGAAGAAGTGTTAAAAGAATATGCTGATCCTGATAGTGAAAGATACAAAACAATGTGTGAAGAAATTAGAAGACGTTCTAATTTTACATCGCTTAGATATCATCGTTTAGATGATATGGTGCAAGCAATTGGTTTAGATAAATGTAAATTATGCACGTATTGTTGGGATGGAAATGAAGATTAGGACTGTGTTTACAGTCCTTTTGTAATATGGGGAATATTTTAAATGATAGAATGTTTAATAGTCGGGCTAGGTGGATTTATTGGAGCAACTTGTCGTTATTTAATGGGCTTGATACCGTTTAAAGTAACTTTTTTAAATACAATGATTATTAATGTTATTGGGGCAATAATAATCGGTTTGGTTGTTGCTTTAGGAAGTAAATATACTTTAGATAATAGAATCATATTATTTTTAAAAGTAGGGATATGTGGAGGATTTACTACATTTTCAACTTTTTCTTTGGAAGTAACTGATTTAATTAGTGATGGGAAGGTGCTAATAGCGTTTATATATGTATTATTGACTGTGATATTTTGTATATTAGGAGTCTGGGGAGGAAAATGCCTAGTGATTAAGTAAAATATTTTAGTTGATATTTATATTGAAAGAAAAATGATATACTTAAGTTGTTAGGAGAAAATTAATATGTATGATGTTTATTATAAAAAAAATAATCAAAAGAAGATTATTTTGATTATTGTGGGTATAATTGCAGTTGTATGTGGGGTAGTAATTACATTTATGGTATTATCAGGTGATGATTCTAAAGAGGTATTAGAGGATTATTATGTAAAAGTTGAAAATGGTAAATATAAACAACTTTATGCAATGCTTGATGATGAATCTAGAAAAAATTATAGTCAGGATGAATTTATAGAAAGAAATAAAAATATTTATGAAGGTATTGAAGCAAAAAATATTAAAATAGAAATTATAGATAATGAAGATGGAAAATTAAAATATCATGTAAATATGGATACTCTTGCAGGAAAAGTAAAATTTGATAATGAAACAGTGATAAATGATGGAAAAATATCTTGGGATGATAGCTTTATTTACCCTGCTTTAAAAAAAGATTATAAAATAAGAGTACGTCAAGATGAAGCTGCTAGAGGAAGTATAAATGATAGAAATGGAAATATGTTAGCTGGTGAAGGTGAAGCATATTCAGTTGGATTAGTACCAGGTAAATTAAGTGGTGAAAATGATTATGAAAAAATAGGACAATTATTAGGACTAACAAAAGAAAATATTCAAAAAATAATGAGTGCATCATGGATTAATGATGATTCATTTGTTCCTTTGAAAGTAATTGCAAAAAATGATGAAACATTGAAGAATAATTTATTAACAATACCTGGAGTTAAATTATCAACAACGATCGTAAGAACATATCCGTATGGTGAAGTTACAGCACATTTAACAGGATATATGCAAAAAGTAAATGCCGATGATTTAAAACAACATAAAGGTGAAGGGTATAGTGAAACATCTTATATTGGTCGTAGTGGGATTGAAGCTGCATATGAAAAAGAATTAAAAGGAACAGACGGTATAGAAATATATATTGCAAATAGTGATGGTGATGAAATCTCTACTATTGCAAATCAAGAAAAAAAAGATGGAAAAGATATTAATTTGACGATTGATATAAATTTACAAAATGAGTTATATAATGCTTATCAACAAGATAAAAGTGCTTCTGTAGCGATGAATCCTAGCACAGGAGAGATTCTTGCATTAGTAAGTACCCCATCATTTAATAGTAATGATTTTATTTTAGGAATGTCTGTAGAAAAATGGGATGAATTAAATAATCATGAAATGAAGCCGTTGAATAATCGGTTTAAAGCAACATTTGTTCCTGGTTCTTCTATGAAACCAATTACTGGTGCAATTGGTTTAGATACTAATTCATTAGATAAAGATAAGGATTTTGGTGCTGAGATGAATGGCAAAAAGCTTCAAGTTGGGGAAGTTATTATGTAACAACTTTACATGCTCCTGAACCTAATAATTTAAAAAATGCATTGATTTACTCAGATAATGTATATTTTGCAAAAGCCGCATTAGAAATTGGAAAAGATAATTTAGTAAGTGGTTATAAAAAGTTAAAAATTGGTGAAAAAATTCCATTTGAATTATCTTTAAATAAATCACAATATACAAGAGATAAATTTAATGATGAAATCCAAATTGCAGATAGCGGTTATGGACAAGGTCAAATGCTAATGAATCCAGTTCAAATGGCATCTATTTATAGTGCTTTTGTAAATAATGGAGATATCATGATACCGCATATTATAAAAGATACAGATTCAAAAATATGGATTGAAAAGGCCTTTAGTGAAGCTACGGCAAAAGAAATATGTGAAGATTTAAAAGGGGTTATTAGTGATCCTAATGGAACTGCATATGCAATAAATAACAGTAAATATGAATTAGCTGGTAAAACCGGAACCGGGGAGATTAAAGCATCACAAGATGATATTACTGGAACAGAAATTGGATGGTTTACAGTTATGACTGTTAATAATGATAATCCAATTGTTATTACATCAATGGTAGAAGATGTAAAAAATAGAGGTGGTAGTGGTTATGTTGTTAATTGTACAAAACAATTATTGGATAATTATTTGAAATAAAGTAATTGGATTATTAAAAATAGTATTGACTTCAAAGTTATTAAGATTTATCATGAAAAGGAAAGTAAATTCGATTATCTAGGAATAGTAGTTAACAGTGTTTTAATTTAAGAGACTTGATGGCTGGTGAAAATCAAGATAGAACAGTTAATGAATGGACCTGGCTAGAAGCAAAATGAACCCATTGGAAGTAGTGGCGCCGTGCTTTTCGCGTTAAGAAAAACAGACATGATAGTGTCTTACAAGGTGGCATAGTGGTTTTTATCCTTGAGGATAAAAACCTTTTTATTTTAAAGGAGTTTTAGAAATGAAAAATATTATTTTAACAGGTGACCGTCCTACAGGTAGATTACATTTAGGACATTATGTAGGTTCTCTTAGAAGAAGAGTTGAGTTACAAAATTCAGGAAAATTTGATGAAATTTATGTAATGATTGCTGATTCACAAGCATTAACTGATAATGCAGATAATCCAGAAAAAGTACGTCGTAATATTTTAGAAGTAGCTTTGGACTATATGTCAGTAGGATTAAATCCTGAAAAATCAACAATGTTTATTCAATCACAAGTTCCAGCGTTATTTGAATTTACAGCATATTATATGAACTTAGTAACTGTTTCTAGATTACAAAGAAATCCAACTATTAAAGAAGAAATTAAACAACGTGGATTTGAAACTAGTATACCAGTTGGATTTTTGAATTATCCTGTATCTCAAGCAGCTGATATTACTGCTTTTGATGCAACTTGTGTACCCGTAGGTGAAGATCAAATGCCTTTGATTGAACAAACTAAGGAAATCGTTCATAGTTTTAATCGTATTTATGGTGATGTTTTGGTTGAACCGCAAATCATGCTTTCAGAAAATGAAGTTTGTCAAAGGTTACCAGGAATTGATGGTAAAGCTAAAATGTCTAAATCAATTGGTAACTGTATTTATTTATCTGATTCTAGTGAGGAAGTTAAAAAGAAAGTTATGAGTATGTATACTGATCCTAATCATTTAAAAGTTTCAGATCCAGGAACTGTTGAGGGAAATACAGTATTTACATATTTAGATTGTTTTTGTAAAGATGAATATTTTGAAAAATATTTACCTGATTATAAAAATCTTGATGAATTGAAAGCTCATTATCGTCGAGGTGGGTTAGGTGATGTTAAGATTAAAAAATTCTTATTTAATGTTTTAGAAGAAACATTAAATCCAATTAGAATTAAACGTAGTGAATTACAACAAGATATATCTTATGTTATGAATGTATTAGAAGAAGGTTGTAAAAAAGCTAATGAAAAAGCTAATAATACTTTAAAAAGAACTAAAGATGCGATGAAAATTAATTATTTTGATGATCAAGATAGTATAACTGAATATTTTAAATAAAAGCCCATGAGGGCTTTTTTCTTATCTTTAAGAATGATAAAATACTATCAGAATATTGAAAGTTGAGGGAAACTATGAATTTTTTTATTTTAATTATGTTGTTTATATGTTTAATTGGATTATTGGATAAGATATTAAATAATCGGTTGGGGTTAGTAGAATCATTTGATAAGGGAATTAATTCAATGGGAAGTATTGCCATGAGTATGATAGGTTTTTACTGTATTGCAATTACATTAATTCAAAATAATGTTGATGTAATTACAAACATTAGTAAAAATTCATTACTTGATCCTAGTATTATTATTGGAAGTATCTTAGCACCGGATATGGGTGGTTTTTCGATTGTGTCAGGATTACATAATGAAGCGTTTTTAATATTTTCAGGAGTAATTTTAACATCAACATTAGGACAAACAATTAGTTTTCAATTACCTATTTTTTTAGCCTCTTTAAAAAAAGAAGATCTACATCCTTTTATTAGTGGGCTTGTATATGGAATATTAAGTTTGCCACTTGTTTTAATTGTGGTTGCATTATATTTAAAAGTTCCACATTTATTGATTAATTTATTACCGATTTTAGTTTTGTGTTTGATATTAGTAATAGGATTATATTTTTCTTACGAAAAAACAATTTTTGTATTAACTTTATTTGGTTATATTATTAGAATATTAAGTATTGTTTTATTTGGAATGGTGGTATTACAATTATTTTTTAATAACCTTCCTTTTACTAGCGAAAAACTAATTGGTGAAGCAATGTTAATTGTTTTAAGAATGTGTATTGTAGTATGTGGTTCTGTGATTTTAAGTGATTTTATTATCAAACGATTTTCTAAAGTTATTTTTGTGATTGGACAAAAATTAGGAATTAATAGTACTAGTGTAATGGGACTTTTATTGAGTTTAGGAACAAGTATTGCAATGGTTCCTTTATTTGGTCAAATGGACCGTAAAGGAAAAATGATGAATGCTGCTTTTAGCGTTGCTGGAGCATATGTTTTTGGCGGACAATTAGGTTTTATTTCTAGTGTTGTTGATAATCAGGGGGTTTTGATATTTATATTAAGTAAGCTTATTGCGGGTGTAATTGCAGTTGTTTTTGTAATGTTATTTTATAAAGAAAAAGAATGCTTAGAGTGTGATTAATATAAAGGAGAATTTTATGGGCGGATATAGATTAACAATAAGATTGGTAGATAGTACTAAGCCAATTTATCGAGTATTAAAGTTACCTGGTAAATTGACATTTTGTGATTTGCATTCTATTATTCAAGAAATATTTGGGTTTGAAAGTGTTTTTGAATATATGTTTGATTTAGATTTGAGTAATAATAATGAAATCTTAGAATCTAAATTAGTTGATAAAATGATTTTTGGATATCGTTATGGATTTGATTATTGTTGGAATTTTGAAATTAGTGTTATAC
>Bissell_p1__coassemble_1660_pt1 | contig 10927 bp, 10 predicted proteins | sample Bissell_p1__metabat2_low_PE_001 | metagenome-assembled genome bin Bissell_p1 | reverse complement strand
GGCTTATAGAATGTTAGGTATAAAGAGTAATCGTGCTGAAGAATTCGAAAAAGCAAATATTGTTGTAAAAGCAATTCGAATTGAGGAAAATAACAAAATTAAAGAAAATATGTCTTTTCCGCCATTTAAATTTAAAGAATTAGTTAGTGAGAGGTGGGAAGATTCAACGATTCATGAGTATTTTGAAACCACTAGATTCTTATTCGTAGTCTTTAAGCGTGATGGAAAAGCTTATAGATTGATAGGTTCTCAATTATGGAATATGCCTTATGAAGATTTAAATGTAATAGTCAAAGATGGATGGAGCAAAATAAAAAAATCTATAATTGATGGTGTTGTTTTTATTCCAAAACAAACAAAAAAAGGTATAATTTATCTTAATTCTTTGCCAAAAAAATGTGATAATTCAATAATCCACATAAGACCACATGCTAAAAAATCTGCTTTTTTATTTAAGGATGGAAAACAAATAGGAGATTTATCAAATGCTAATGAATTACCAGATGGCCAATGGATGACTACTCAAAGTTTTTGGATTAATAATACGTATATTTTTTCTCAGTTAAAATTCAAGTAATATGAAGCATAGGAAATTGGTTACAACACCTGAAATATCAAAAAGAATGTCCAAAGTAAAATTAAAAGGGAATAAAGTTGAGAAAAAACTTGCAAAAGCATTATGGCATAAAGGATATAGGTATAGATTAAACTATAAAAAATTACCCGGATCACCTGATATTGCAATAACAAAATATTGTGTGGCTATTTTTGTAGATGGAGAGTTTTGGCATGGAAAAGATTTTGCAATTAATCAAAAAAAGATAAAAAATAACAGAGACTATTGGATAGAAAAAATTAGTGAAAATATAAATCGTGATGCAATGAATGATGAGTTATTAAGAAAACAAGGATGGATAGCTATTCATTTTTGGAGTAGAGATGTAGAAAAAAATATAGAGTATTGCGTTAAAGAAATTGAAGAAGTTATAGCTTTTCAAATCAATGAAGGAATATACTAGACGACATAATTATAAATAAATTATGTTATTGAGTTTAATTATTATTAAGATGCTGAATTAATATAGTTCATTTTTTAGTAATTAATAATATAAATGGCATGATTTAATAAATTATGATAAACTTTATTTACATGAGGTGTGAGTATGAAAAATAAGTATGTGGTTTTAGATTTTGAGACTACTGGAGTCAACAGATATCATAATGATGAAGTTGTACAAGTAGCCATCGTTAACCAAGATGATGAAGTTTTAATTAATGAATTATGTAGACCTAAGCATCGCTTTTCTTGGCCAAGTGCTCAAAGAATACATGGTATTTCACCATTGATGGTAAAAGATAAACTTTGTTTTGAAAGTTATATTGATAGGATAATAGAAATATTTGATAATAGTGAATTTATTGTATGTTATAATATTGCTTTTGAACAAGGAATGTTAAAGAATTATGGAATAGATATAAGTAAGTATGTATTTAAAGATCCAATGAAAGATTTTGCTTATATTTATGGTGAAAGAGGATATCATGGAGGTTATAAATGGCAATCATTATCAACGTGTGCTAAATATTTTGGATACAATTTTGCAGCTCATGATGCATTGGAAGATGTAAAGGCAACTAGATATTGTTTTGAACAAATTGAAGCATACAAAAATGGTAAACTTGAAAAGTCATATTTGAATAAATGGAAGTTATTATTTGAACCATTAGTTATTGAACAAGGTAAAAAATATTATGAGGATAATTTAGTTGATGTTATTTATTATGGAGGTAAACAAATAGTTGCTTCTGTAAAAGAAGATATCACACATATGATATCAATTGAATTTAATAAAAATAGCATAAAGAAAATAGTTTGTGATTGTCCAAATGCTTCTAGTGGTAATAAATGTAAGCACATGGCAGCAGTTCTTTTTAAAATAAGTGAATAGCTTTGTGGGGGATAAAATGATTAATAAATTTCGACTAAAAGTAGCATATAAGGAAAATAAAATAACAATAGATGTTGATGAAAATATAACATTTAAAATGTTAAGTGTAATAATTAATGAGAAGTTGTTATTGAATAAATGTAAGTTTTATGAATTTATTTATAATGATCAAATTATTGATAGTGTAAATAGAAAAGAAGATATTGTTTTAAAAAATTGTTTAGAATTAGAACAAGAACTGATATATCATACAGGATTGAAATCTAATCCATATTTTATAAAAATAATTGTTTGGGATTATGTTATTGATACTGATGATGCTGTGATTAAAAAGTTTATGAAATTAGTTAAGGAAATGGATCAAGAAAAGCCTAAACAAATTTGTTATTTAAATAAGGCACAAAGAAAATTTATTGATATAGTTTTAAAGGATTGTTATGATTCATTGGAAAATTTAAATTTTGGTGGTGAGTATCATTATCGAATACTAAAAAAAGGAAATGATTATTTATTTGTGACATTAATATATTATATGTTAGATGATAAATATGAGATATATTTATATGATTCTATGGATGATTTGAAAGATAAACTATATAGTTATTTAATTACTTTTTATGATACAAATAGAGCTTATTTTAAAGGGTATCAAGGAAGTAATCGTAATATTTTTGTATTATATAAAAATGATGAAACTATTATACCTAGTGAGTTTGAAAATATCTATAATGCTATAAATCGTATAACTCATATGTTTAATAGTATAGATAGTGATTATTTATTTTCTGGACATGATAAGTGTTTGGTATATGATTTTGCAAATGATAAATATTGGATTGAATAAGCATATCATCTTTAAATAGATGATATCTTATTTTTAAATTAGAGATAATTGGAATTGAGTTAAAGATGGATGATACTCCCAGTTTGTTAAGTTAGTTGAAGGGATTATAGATGAAATTTATATTTATTGATAAAGATAATTGGAAAAGAAAAGAATATTTTGATCACTATTTTTTAATGTACCATGTACTTATAGTATGACAGTTAAAATGGATATAACTAAGATAATAAAGAGAAAACAAAAACTATATCCAACGATGTTGTATTATATTACTACAGTTGTAAATAAATATGATGAATTGAAAATGGCGATTGATGAAAATGGTAAATTAGGTATGTTTGAAACAATGATACCAAGTTATACGATATTTCATCAAGATACAAAAAAACTTTTTCTAATCTTTGGACAGAGTATTATTGTAAATATGAAGATTTTTGTAGAGCGTATGAAGATGATATGCTTAAGTATGCAAATCAAAATGGAATGTTTGTAAAAGCGAATGTTCCTAAAAATAATTTTCTGGTTTCAATGATTCCCTGGGCATCATTTGAAGGGTTTAACTTGAATCTACAAAAGGATTATGATTTTTTACAACCGATATTTACAATGGGAAAATATTACAAAGAAAATGATAAGATTTTATTACCTTTAGCAATTCAAGTGCATCATGCTGTTTGTGATGGTTTTCATATATGCCGTTTTATAAATGAATTGCAGGAATTGCTTAATAGTTAGTTTGAATAATCGCTTATTGATAAGCGGTTATTTTTGTTTTTGGTTGTGCTGTTTTAATGGTATGATAAGATTTTGATTATTGGATGTGAAAATTTAAATTTTCTTACAAAAAAATATAATAAAATTTAAAAATATGTTTGTATATAAGCAATATTTATGCTATACTCACCAAAGTGTTTAGAAAGGTATATACAATGATTGAAAATAAATTTGAACAATTAGGATTAAGTGAAGAAGTATTAAAAGCAATAAAAGATATGGGGTTTTCTAAACCCTCACAAATTCAAGAACAAGCTATTCCAGTATTGTTGACTGGAGTTGATGCTATTGGACAAGCTCAAACAGGAACAGGTAAAACTTTAGCTTTTGGGAGTGTTTTATTATCAAAAATAAAATCGATTAATGATACACTTCCTCAAGCGATAATTTTGTCACCAACTAGAGAATTAGCGATGCAAATTTATGAGGAAATGCATCGTATTGGTAAATATAACGATAGTAAAATCGTTTGTGTGTTTGGTGGAAGTGATATTGAAAAGCAAATTCGTACAATAAAAAAAGGTGTAGATATAGTTGTAGGAACTCCAGGACGTATTATGGATTTAATGCGTCGAAAAGTTTTAAAGTTTGATAATGTAAGATATGTTGTTTTAGATGAAGCTGATGAAATGTTGAATATGGGCTTTGTTGAAGATATTGAAACAATATTAGAAAAAACAGATGATTCACGTCAAACGATATTGTTTTCAGCTACGATGCCAGCAGGAATCAAAAAGATTGCTCAAAATTATATGCATAATGATTTTAAACATGTAGCAGTACTTTCAAAACAGACAACAGCCACTTCTGTCAAACAGTTTTATTATGAAGTAAAACCAAAAGATCGTTTTGAAACATTATGTCGTTTGATTGATGTCGCTAATATTAAAACAGGAATTATTTTTTGTCGTACTAAACGTAGTGTAGATGAAGTAACTGAACAAATGCAACAATCTAATTATAACGTTGAAGCGATGCATGGTGATTTGAATCAAAATCATCGTATGAATACATTACGTAAGTTTAAAAAAGGAACAATTAATTTTTTAGTTGCAACTGATGTTGCTGCAAGAGGAATAGATGTTGAAAATGTTACTCATGTAATTAATTATGAATTACCTCAAGATATTGAATCATATGTTCATCGAATTGGACGTACGGGAAGAGCTGATAAAGAAGGTTTAGCTTATTCTATAATTAGTCCTAAAGAGGCAAGTTTTTTAAAACAAATTGAACGAGTAACTAAATCAACGATTACAAAAGTAGCTGTTCCAACATTGCAAGAAATTTTTGAAGCTAGAATTGGAACGCTGATTAGTGATGTTGAAGATGTTATTTTAGCTGGTAACCATAAAAGATTTAAACAACTTGTAAATGAAATTGATCCGACAATGTTAAGTGATTTTACTGCTGCATTATTATATATGAGTTATCAAGAGCAACTTGGTTATGATTATCAGCGTGATGTAATTCAAGAAGCAAGTTCAAAAAAACAGCATGGTAAAAATGATAAAAATTATACGAGATTATTTTTAACGGTTGGAACAATGGACCGAGTTAAAGTTCCGCAAATTATTGATTTTTTTATTAGCAACGCTGGAATTAGGAAAGATGATATTGGTGATATTGATTTGAAACGTAAATTTACGTTTGTTGATATAAAGAAAAAAGTGGTTAATAAAGTAGTTAAAAATTGTAATAAAAGGAAGCTTAATAATCGTAAGGTTGAAATTGAGATTGCAAATAGGAGATAGTTTTGAGGTAAAAGATTGTATTTTATTGATACAATCTTTTTTTTTGAAAATGTTTTGATAGGGTATTTATTTGATTTTAGATGATTATATCAAATAAAATAGATTTTTTAGTAATTTTATTGTAATAAAATGTAAAAAAATAAAAGCGCTTCTACTTGAATGAAAAGGCTAACATGTGTATAATATAAACATGGATTAATTCTAAGGAGGATTATATTAATGAAAAAATATGTCTATATGTTTAGTGAAGGAAACGAAATGATGCGTGACCTTCTAGGTGGTAAAGGTGCTAACTTAGCTGCAATGGTTAATTTAGGTTTACCAGTACCACAAGGGTTTACTGTTACTACAGAAGCATGTAATGAATATTATGCTGATGGAAAAATTATCAATGATGAAATGAAAAAACAAATTGATAAATGTCTAGAAAAATTAGAAAAATTAGCTGATAAAAAACTTGGAGGATTAGAAAATCCATTATTGGTTTCAGTTCGTTCTGGGGCAAAATTTTCTATGCCTGGGATGATGGATACTATTCTAAATTTAGGTTTGAATGATGAAACTGTTGAAGTTGTTGCTAAACAAACAGATAATCGTCGTTTTGCTTTTGATAGTTATCGTAGATTTATTCAAATGTATTCTGATGTTGTTTGTGAAGTTGACAAAGAATTATTTGAAGCAAAATTAACTGAATTAAAAAATTCTAAAGGATATGAAAGTGATTTAGATATCACTGCTGAAGATTTTGAAAATATAATTATTCCTCAATATAAAGAAATTTTCAAAAGTCAATTAGGAAGAGAATTTCCACAAGATGCTAAAGAACAATTAATGGGGGCAATTTTAGCTGTATTTAGATCTTGGAATAATGAACGTGCGATCATTTATCGTAATTTAAATGGAATTCCACATGATTTAGGAACTGCTGTAAATGTTCAACAAATGGTATTTGGAAACATGGGGAATGATTCTGGTACAGGTGTATTGTTTACTCGTAATGCTGCTAATGGTGATAATCATATTTATGGAGAATATTTGATTAACGCTCAAGGTGAAGATGTTGTTGCTGGTATTCGTACACCACAAAAAATTGCTAAATTAGAAGAAGATATGCCAGAAATTTATAAACAATTAGTTGAAATTGTTAAAGGATTAGAAAAACACTATAAAGATATGCAAGACTGTGAATTTACTGTTGAAAATGGTAAATTATATATATTACAAACACGTAATGGGAAACGTACAGGTAAAGCTGCTTTAAAAATTGCAGTTGATTTAGTTCATGAAGGTTTAATTAATAAATATGAAGCGATGACTAGAGTTGAACCTGATCAAATTTCTCAATTATTACATCCTAATTTTACAGCTGAAGCATTAAAATCTGCTGATTCTGTTCTTGAAGGATTACCTGCTTCACCAGGAGCTGGAGCTGGTAAAGTGTATTTAACAGCTGAAAAAGTACATGAAAAAGCTGTAGCTGGAGAAAAAGTTATTTTAGTAAGACATGAAACTTCTCCAGAAGATATCCAAGGTATGGTTGATTGTGAAGGTATTTTAACTTCTACAGGTGGTATGACTAGCCATGCAGCTGTAGTTGCTCGTGGTATGGGTAAATGCTGTATCGTTGGGGCTAAAGCGTTGTCTATTGATTATGAAGCTGGTACATTTACAATTGATGGAAAAACATATCCAGAAGGAACAGAAGTATCATTAGATGGTTCTACTGGTAAGGTATATTTAGGTGTTTTAGATTCTGAAGAATCTGAATTAACAGGTGATTTTGCTGAATTAATGTCATGGGCAGATGAAATTAAAAAATTACAAGTACGTGCTAATGCTGATAGTCCACGTGATGCTGCTGTGGCAATTAAATTTGGGGCAGAAGGTATTGGATTATGTCGTACAGAACATATGTTCTTTGAAGGAGATAGAATTCAATATGTAAGACAAATGATTTTATCTGATACTGTTGAAGAAAGAATTAAAGCATTAGATGAATTATATAAATTCCAAGTAGAAGACTTTAGAGGGATTTATCGTGCAATGGTAGGATTACCAGTTACAGTACGTTTATTAGATCCACCTCTTCATGAGTTCTTACCTCATACTGATGAAGAATATCAAGTTGTGGCTGATAAATTAGGTAAAACATTGGAAGAAGTTAAAACTAAAGGAGCTGCTTTAAAAGAAACTAACCCAATGTTAGGACATCGTGGTTCTCGTTTGGCGGTTACTTATCCAGAAATCTATAATATGCAAGTTAAAGCTATTATTGATGCTGCAATTGATGTTGAAAGAGAATTAGGATGTACAATTGTTCCTGAAATTATGTTACCATTAATTGGTAGTGAATCAGAAATTGTTTATGTAAAAGATAATGTTACAAAAGCAATTGAAGCAGCAATTATGGCTAAAAATGCTAAAATTGAATATAAGATTGGTACAATGATTGAAATTCCAAGAGCTGCTTTAACAGCTGATGAAATTGCTAAACATGCAGAATTCTTCTCATTTGGTACTAATGACTTAACTCAAATGACATATGGATTCTCACGTGATGATATCGGTTCATTCTTACCAGAATATATTAATCGTAAAGTAATTCAAGTTGACCCATTTGTTTCTTTAGATCGAAGTGGTGTAGGTCAATTAATTGAAATGGCTGCTACAAAAGGTCGTAGTATTCGTCCTAACATTAAGCTAGGTATTTGTGGAGAACATGGTGGTGACCCAGAATCAATTAAATTCTGCCATAAAAAAGGTTTAACATATGTTTCATGTTCACCATATCGTGTATTAATTGCACGTCTTGCTGCTGCACAAGCTGCGGCTGAAGAAATTATTCTTGAACATACTACTGATAAAGTATTAGTTGCAGATAAATAATGATTATTAACGTCTCTTTGGTTAAAGAGACGTTTTTTCTTTTTATGCTTCGATAAATTTGTTATAATAGTACCGGTGATAAAATGAAAAATATAGTTATTATAGCAACAGGAGGAACTATTGCTGGTAGTGGTAAGACTGGAAAAGCAACAAATTATCAAGCAGGAAAAATTAATATTGATGAAATCATAGAATCTATTCCAATGATTAATGAAGTTGCAAATTTAAAAGCTATTCAACTTTTTAATGTTGATAGTAATGAAATGGATGAAAAACATTGGCTTATTTTAGCTAATAAAATAAATGAATTAGTAGATTGTGATGATGTCGATGGACTTGTTGTTACTCATGGTACTGATACTTTAGATGAAACAGCATATTTTTTAAATTTGACTATTCATACATATAAACCGGTTGTACTAACTGGAGCGATGAGACCAGCCAGTGCAACTAGTGCAGATGGGCCGATGAATTTGTATCAGGCAGTTTGTTTGGCATCTAGTGATGAGGCTTTAGGACATGGGGTAATGGCTCTGTTTTCGAGTACTATTTATTCTGGTCGGGATATTCAAAAGATAAGTAATTTTAAAATAGATGCTTTTGATCAAAAGGATTTTGGATGTTTAGGTTATATCCATGATGATAAGGTGAATATGTTTTCTAGAACATTTAAAAAACATACTTTACAGTCAATTTTTAGTAAAGATTTACCAGAATCATTACCGTCAGTTGGAATTGTTTATTATTATGCTGGAGCTAAGGTTGAAATATTGACGTTAATGGCAAAGATACATCAAGGAATTGTAATTATTGGTAGCGGAAGCGGTAATTATAGTAAAGCTTGGTTAGATGAAGTTAATAGATTAAATAAAATGGGAACTATTTTTGTTCGTGCTTCAAGAGTTAATCAGGGAATTGTTTATGAAAGTGAAATATTTGATCCTAATAATCAATGTATTCCTTCTAATACATTATCTGGACAAAAGGCACGAGTACTGTTAATGCTTGCGATGAGTAAAACTAAAGATGTAAGTGAAATAAAAAGAATTTTTGATGAATATTAAAGGAGGCTGACATTTAATGCGGATTAAGTTAAATTTAGATAGTCTTGCAATGATGTTGTTTTGTGCTCGTTTAAAAGCGTATAAAGAAGTTCCTTTAACTACAGATGAATGGCAGATGGTTGAACAGTCGATTAGAAAAAAAGGATTAAGTGGACCGGCAAGTTTACTTTCGATGACAAGAAATGAATTGGAAGATATTTTAGAAATTAATGAATTCATTGCATACAAAATGGTTAAAAGATTAAGTACACTTAATCTATTTTTAAGTGTACTTAATAATCTAGAAAATAATGGGATCAATATTACTACTAAGTATGAAGAAAATTACCCAATTAGATTGGTGAAGCATTTAAAAAAAAGGGCACCACTCTACTTATTTTATTGTGGTAATATTGAAAATATAAAAGATGGAATATCTTTAGCAGGATTGACGAAAGTTAGTAAAAAAGATCGTACGTATACTAAAAAACTGGTTGATAAAATTATTGATAATAATTTATCTTATATTTCTAATGATTCTAAAGGGATAGATGAAATAGCGTTGCATTATGTTTTAAAACGTGGAGGTTCGTGTGTTAATTTTGTTTGTGAACGATTGGCAGCCAAGCAAAGTGATTTTAAAAGATATTTAAAATTGGGATGTTTAGTAATGTTAAGTGCGGAAGATCCTTATTGTTATTTCGATATTACTAATGCAATTGATCGTAATAGTTATGTTTGTGCACTATCTAAATATCAAATAGTCATTTCTAGTAGTATAAATAATGGTGCAACTTGGTTTACAGCTTTACAAAATCTTCATAATAACTGGACGGTTCCTTTGGCTGTTGAAGGATTATATTTGGGTAATGATCGCTTGTTGGATATGGGGGTTACTCCTATATATGTTAAGGATATTTTATCTGATGATTCTTTTGATAAAATTTATGATAAAAATAAAAATAATATAGAAGTTACAGAGATCAATATTGATCAAATGTCAATATTTGATTTTTTAGGAGAATAAAATGAAATTTGATTATAAAAAATATCCAATTACTTGTGCAGTAATTGGTGTATGTGTGATAGTATATATATATACAACTTTAAAATATGGAATTGAAATGAATGTATTTCAAGGAATTGAAAGTGGTGGGTTTAATCCAATTTTAGTAATGGGTTTAAAAGATTATTATCGTTTGATAACTGCTAACTTTATTCATTTTGGATTAATGCATATTTTTTGTAATTGCTATTCGCTTTTAAATTTTGGAGCGGTAATGGAGTATTTATTAGGACAAAAACGTTATGCGATTGTACTGATTGCTTCAATGTTTGCTACAACTATGTTTCCTTGTGCTTTGTATTTGATTAATGGCAGTGGTGCAAATAGTATTATGGGAGGCATATCTGGAGCAATATTTGGATTAATGGGTGCATTATTAGCATTGGCAATGAAATTTAAAAGTGTATATGCATATGTATTTAAACAAATAGCATCAAGTGTGATATTGATGTTATTAATATCATTTTTAGTTCCTTCAATATCTTTAGTAGGTCATGTTTCGGGAATGATTGGTGGTTTTATAGCTATGTTAGTTGTAATTAAATTTATGCCATTAGATATTTGGAAAAATCAAGAGACACATAGTTGTTTTAATACCTTCAATTAGATAT
>Bissell_p1__coassemble_1622_pt1 | contig 11117 bp, 4 predicted proteins | sample Bissell_p1__metabat2_low_PE_001 | metagenome-assembled genome bin Bissell_p1 | reverse complement strand
ATTTTCTATTTTTTATAAAAAACATTTTTAATCATGTGTCATGTGGTCAATCAAAACAATATTTTATAATTAATTTTCTTTTCTTTTCAATATTGTATATCCAGCAATGCTTAATAATGCCATTGTTGCAAATATTCCAGTTAAACTGTTATCTCCAGTTTCAACACTTACTGTTACATCACCATTATTTACTGGTGTACTTACTGCGTTATCTACTGGTGTATTTACATTAGCTTCTAAGCTATTGATTGCTTTTTCTAATGTAGCTTTTGCATTATCTATTTGTTCTTGAGTTACATTTGGATTGTCAAATACTGCTTTTGCTTCATTTAATGCTTTTGTTAATCCATCAAATGTTGCTTTTGTATAATTTGCTCCGTTTAATCCTTCTGCCTTATTGATTAATTCTTCTAATAAGCTCTTATCTGGAATTAATCTTAAGTTTAAGAATGTTGTTACTAATTCTTTATATGCATTGTTTACTTCTTCTTGCATTGCATTTTCATCGTTATATACAGCAATTGCTTCAGTTAATTCTTTATCAAAAGCTGTCCATGTAGTTTGAGTATATTTAGATGAATCTAATCCACTAACTTTATCGATGAATGCTTTTAATGCTTTTTTATCTCCTTTGAAGAATTCTAATTTTTGCATTACACTAGCAAGTCGATCAAATGCATTATCTACTTCTTCTTGTGTTGCACTAACATCATTATAAACTGCATTAGCTTCATCTCTTGCGGCAATGAATTCATCAACTACTGCTGGTACGACATTAGCTAAATCTTCATCAGTGATTGCATTAGCTAGATCTACTGCAATTTTTAATGCTACTTTATTGACACTATCAGTTTCTATTGGTTTAAGTGCTTTAATTGCTTGATCTAAGTTAGCTACAGCTTCATCTACTTGTGCTTGTGTTAATGAAACTGTTTCATAAACTGTTTTTGCATTTTCTAATGCTGCTTTAAATTCTGCTTTTCCTTCTTCTTTATATAAATCTAAATCAATTGCTTCAGCTTGTTTAATGATTTCTTCAAGAGCAGTTCTATTTAATGCAGTTAATTTTGAATGAGCATCAACTAATCCATCATATGCATTTTTGAATACTTCGTATTCACTATCAGTTGGAATAGCTTTTGCTACTTCAATTGCTTGCATTAAATTAGCATAGCTATCTTTTGTATAATCAGCTTCATTAATATTTTCTAATTGTACTACGTAATCATTTAAATCAAATGCAATTTTATATTGTAATGCTACAAGAGCATTATCAATATCTTTAATAGCAATTCTTACATCATTAGCTGTTGCATTTTGATTATCAATTACAGCACTACCAGTTAATAATCTATCTTTGAAGATATTAAATCCAACATAATGATATTTATCATATTCTTGAAGTAAAGCTACATTTTCATCATATTTTGCTTGTAATTGTGATTTATCAACATCAGCTATTGGTTCACCAAATTCAAACCAGTCGAAGTTAGCTACCCAACCACTTCCATCTGTATGTAATTTTAAATATACATCATGACTTCCTGTAATTTCTTGATCAAATACTGCTTTACTTACTGTATAATTTGCCCATCCATTTGTAGTAGGTAAATTAACTGTTCCAATTGGATTACCATCCATATTGTCTAAATATACATCAATTCTTGAATTTGTTCCTGCACTTCCTGGATTGTGTGAATAACGTACTGTCATTTCTGTTTTACCATTAAAATCAACACCATTATAACGAAGCCAAGCATTATTTCTAGCTCCTCCGATATTTGTTAATGATTTTCCAGTATTGTCTGTACTATTTTCAACTTTTAATTCTGCTCCTGACCAATCAGCTTTATTTTCTGCTTCAATATGATTTACACCAGAATTTACAAATTCCATGTAATCAATATTAGCAACATATGGTCTTCCACCATCATTTGTACCTCTTAATACAAAGCAAATATCTTGAACACCAGTAACACTAGTATCTAATTTTGTACTAACTGTTTGATAATCGCTCCATCCACCAGTAAGAGGTAACATGATAGTTCCTAATAATTCACCATCTTTGTTATCTTTTCTAATTTCAATACGAGCATCTAATGCACAAGCATCTATACGTGTAGAGTAATGTACATTAATTGTATCAGCTTCAAGATTATTAAAGTTTACATTATTGTATTTAATCCAAGCTCCATCATATGTTCCACCTAAGTTGATAGATTCATTCTTTAATCCATTTCCTGAGTTTTCATCACTTTTTTCAGCTTCTAATTTAACACTATCAATATCAGCAGTTTCTTTAAATTGCAAATAATCAACTTTAGCTACATATGGTTTACTATCTTCTGTTGTTCCTTTGAAAACAAAATATACATCATGTTTTCCATCTAATAATTCAGGATTACTAATTTCAAATTGAAGTGTTTCATAACTTCCCCATGCAGTTCCTGTTGCTGGTAATTGAATATCACCAATCAATGTACCATCAACACCACCTAAACGTACTTCTAAATGACTATCACTAGCACAACGATTACTAGCATTATCATAACGAAGTTCTAAATATTTTGGACTTAGACCATTAAAATCAAGAGCATCATATCTTATCCAAGCACCATCATATGTTCCATGAAGTGCTGAACCTTCAACTCTTAAACTTCCGCCAGATGTAACATCACTGCTTTCAGCTTGTAAAACAGAGAATCCATCTCTTGGAATATCAAGTTGTTCTTGAGCATCAATAATATCACCAATAGCTAAATCAATTTCTTTACTAGTTGCATTTTTGTTATCTAAAAGTTCTTGTCCTTTAGCTACAGCATCTAAAACTGCTTGATAAGATGATTGTGTATAAGCACTAGCATTTATATATGTTGCTTCAGCCATAGTTCTTTTTAATTTAGATGTATGATCATAATCAAAATCTAATAATAAAGCAGTCATTCCGCCACGTGAACTTTGACCAATTTCACTAGCTAATGCTCCATTGAAAGCACTATCTGTAAATGCAAGTTCAATTTCTGCATCTGCATCATTGTTTACTGCTTTTCCTTCAAAGCTCAATACTGCTGTATGATCATCTATCTTGATCATTTTTACAGTTAATCCTTCTGGTACATTGTTGATTTGTACTTTTCCTGTTGCTACAAAATCTTCATCTACTTCTCCAGTAAATGTTACATCTCCTGTTAAAGTAATTGTTGATGTTTCTAGGATTGCTCCATCATCATTTTCACTTTCTTTGAATTCTGATTGTGAATATGTTAATTGATTATCAATGAACATTACTTTGACATTATCTTTTGTTTTTCTAATACTGTCTGTTATTGGTTCATTTGTTGCGCCGTCAGTTATCTCGATTGTTAGATTACTGATACTGTCATTTAATGTATGGTTTTTAGCCTTTCCATTTAATGACACTTCAACTTTATTTGCTTCTGTTTTTATTACTGAAGCTTCTAATCCTTCTGGTACATTAGTGATATTGATCTTTCCTGTTGCTACTAGATCTTCACCAATTTCTCCAGCGAATTCTTTTGTTTTTAATGTGATTTCTATTTTCTGATCAAATGATCCATCATTTGCCTTTGATTCTTCAAACATTGCTGATGAATATGCTATTTCATCATTATCGTATGTTGATGTATCGGCATTGTCACTACTTGATTTTGCAGTTACTCCGTTTTGTGCCCACGAAGAAGGTGTATCTCCCATTTCAAATGATAATACTCCTCCTCTTGTGATTTCAGAGTAATCTACCCATGTACGATTAAATGATTTTCCATTCAATGTTGCTGATTGGATATATTCATTTGTATCTGATACATTGTTTGCTTCAATTGTAAATGTTTTTCCATTTCCAACGTCTAATGTTACTTTTTCAAAGAATGGTGATCCAATTTGGAATGTTGTATCCCCTGGTGTCATTGGGAAGATTCCCATTGCAGCTGATACAAACATCATTGCCATTGTTCCGGCATCATCATCCATTGTTTCTAGATATCCTTGTGGTGATAATTTATACATCTTTTGTTTTTCAGTTTGTGTTCCACTTGCGTAGTTACTGTTCCATGTTTCTCTTGTATAAATTTCTCTTACCCAGTGTTGTGTTAAATCTGGACGTCCTACAAAGTTAAATAAATATGGTGTATGTAATTCAACTTCATTTGCAGCATTATGTTGCATTCCTCTTGGATCATCTGGATCTTGCATACCGAACATATACATTAATGCTTCTAATGTTGCTTCTCTTCCACCCATTAAATCCATTAATCCGTTTACATCATTTGAACCATACCATGTATATTGCCACATTGTTCCTTGATATAAACCGGTATTAGTAGATGATGGATCTTGATTTAACCAATTTCCATTGCTGTCTCTATTCCATAATAATCCTAATTTTTTATCACTGAATGGTGAATCTACAGCATCTTTTCTAAATGTGTTTTTATAATTGAATGAACGGTCTAAGAAATATGCTGCTTCATCTTCTTTACCTAAAGCTTCAGCAATGATTGATAAGCACCAGTCATCGTATCCATATTCAATTGTTCTATCAACACGATTTGGTACATATCCAATTTCTTCTACTTCACTTGTAATTACTTCATTAACGATTTCTTTAGCTTCTTCATATGCTTCTTCTAAGTTATCGATATCTGTAAATCCTTTAGCCACACCATCTGCAAGTAATGCAACTGCATGTTCTGTTCTTACATTTGGTACTGGTTGTTTATCATGTGACCATGTAACGATTCCATAATCTAATGCATCTGCGATTGATTTTACCATATCTTTATATGTATCTGGTTGAACCAATCCGATCATCGGATATTTACGATAGTCATCCCATAATGTCCATGAATCATAATGTATGTAATCATTAGCTTCATGAATCTTTCCATCAGTTCCTCTAAATGTTCCACTTGTACTTGTAGCATTTACTGGTGTCATAAACATATGATATAGATGTGTATAGAATAATTGTTTTAATTCACCAGTTGGATCACTGACTTTTGAGCTTTCTACTCTTACTTTGCTTAATACATCATTCCATGCTTGATCAGCTCTTGATGCTGCCGCATCAAAATCCCAATCACTGATTTCATTATGCATATCGATTTTTGCTTGTTTTACACTGATTGGTGAAATACTTACTTTTAATTGTATTTCTTCATTTTCTTTGACATCAAAATTCATGATTGTTCCGATGTCATTACCTTTTTGTGATGTTTTATCACTTAAAGTTGTATCATTCCATGTTTTTACACTGTTAGCAGGTTTGCTTGTTTCCATGTAAAAATACATTGTATATTTACCATTTCCACTAACATTTCTACCACTGAATCTTCCACCGATAGCAGTAGTTGTATCACTTTGTTCTAATACATCTACATATGCATTTCTGATATCAGTACCATGATATGTATAGTTTAAATCAGTAATGATATTTACACTTCCGGCTTCTGGAAATGTGTAACGATGAAAACCAGTACGTTGATCAGTTGTCATTTCTGCTTTGATCTTACCAACTTCTGGACTATCTTTAACGTCATTATCTTTTCCAGTTTTAGGTGTTAATTCAACACTATAATATCCTGGTTTAGCTGATTCATCTTCTTTTGTATAATTCATCGCACGAGTTTTAGCCTGAGGTCTTTTACTATATTCTACATATGTAGGAGTAACTAAAACATCTCCTCCCGCACCTTGACCTCCAACTCCTTCGATTCTTGTATGTGAAAATCCCTGAATTTGTAATTTACTGTAATCATATCCAGCGTGATCAAGTGTATTATGTGGATATGTATCAGGGCTTAATTTAACTAATCCATTTGGTACAACACTTCCTGGGAATAATTGACCATAGTCAACATCAGTACATACAAATGGATCAACATATTGAGTATAGCTTTCTTCTTGTTCAACTGCATTTACTTTTCTCGATGGTGAAGCAATCGCCATTGTTGAAAACGCAACTGTAAAAGCTAACGCTCCCTTTAATAAACGAGTAATATTTTTATTCACTTGTTTTCTCCTTTCTCATTTTTTTATATTAATAACTTAATCCCCTCTAACTTTATCACCACCTTTAAAATCATAAAAATTATATGTCATATATCAACGATAAAAACATATCATGTTGGTAAAAAGATTGTAAAAATTATGTAAAACTTTTTACCTAATTATACTATAGCATAGTAAAACTATTTAGATAAGTTAGATAAAATGTAATTCTTTTTACATTATTTCTATCTAAAAAAAATGTAAAATAATTTTACGTTTTTTTGCACCTAAAAAAAGACTATCAATAATCAAGTTATTAATAGTCTAATTTTATTAATCTTCTTTTCTTCTTAATAATGTATATCCAGCGACACTTAATAAAGCAATTCCTGCAAATATTCCTACTAAGCTTTCATCACCTGTTTTTACACTTACTGTTGTATCACCTTTATTTACTGTTTGTAAGTTAGCGATTGCTTTTGCTAAAACATCTTTTGCATTATCTACTTCTTCTTGAATTGCATTTGGATTAGCAAATACTACTTTTGCTTCATCTAATGCTTTTGTTAATCTATCAAATGATGCTTTTGTATAGTTTGCCATGTTTAATTCTTCTGCTTGATTGATTAATTCTTCTAATAAGCTCTTATCCGGTATTAATCTTAAGTTCAAGAATGCTGTGACTAATTCACTGTAAGCTATATTTACTTCTTCTTGCATTGCATTTTCATCGTTATATACAGTATTTGCTTCATTTAATTCTGTTTCAAATGCTGTCCATGTAGCTTCTGTATATTTAGTTGCATCTAATTCACTTACTTTATCAATGAATGCTTTTAATGCTGTTTTATTTCCTTTTACAAAGTCTAACATATGCATAGCATTTGCAAGTCTGTCAAATACATTATTTACCTCTTCTTGAGTTGCATTTGTATCATTGTAAATAGCATTAGCTTCATCCCTAGCATCTTTAAATTCATTAGCAACTATTGGAACTACTTTTTCTAAATCTTTATCAGTGATTGCATTAGCTAAATCTAAGGCAATTTGTAAAGCTGTTTTATCAGTCAATACATTTCCTAATAAATGGAATTCATATACTCTAGCATTTGCAGAATCAGTATCATTTAATTTAGGAATTACTAAACGGAATTGATCAGCCATAACTGGTTCATCAAATGTAACTTTCACTTCATTTTCTTTAATATCTTTTAAAGTATATACATCTTTCCATTCAGCCCCATCTTTGATTTGTAAAGCGAATTCTTTTGTAAGATATGATGGATTTTCATTAGCAGCACCGATAAAAATCAAACCATTTACTACATATTTCTTATCAAAATCCATTTCCATCCAGATTTTCCATTATCTGCATATTGATAACGACAACTCCATTTTGTCTTCATATCAGCATCAATTGCTTTTTCTGGTCCTTCATTTTGATTTACTTGACCATTAGCAGATACTTTAAGTGATGGATCATTCATAATACTTCCTCTAAATGTATCTACAACTAAACCTTCAATTGCCTCATTAAGTTTATTTGTGGCAGTTTCCAGTTCTTTATCACTAGCACCTTCTTGATTAAGAATTGATTTAGCTTCTTTAATTGCTTCATTTAAATTATTTACACTTGCTGGTGTATAATTTGATAAATCAATTACTTCAGCCTTATCTACAAGTGATTCAAGGTGTGCTTTCCATCCATCCCAGATAATTAATGTTTCAACATATGAATCACCTTGATTAAAGACAAATTCAAGTTTAGCACCTGAATCTACACCATCTTTTACAAGTGATGTTCCAAAAATTGTAATTTGGCTATTATTTTCTCCAGAAAATGCATAATCTTCATTTTCTACTAACTCTTTACCTTTAAATAATACTTTTTCTAATGTATTTCTATTATATTTGATATTAGCAACATAATCAGATGGATTAGAAACTTCAATTTTTTGTGAATAATCTTCAAATACTTCTAATTCTCTTACTGCAATTTTACCCCATGTAAAGTTTGCTTCTTTAATTCTAATTCTTAATCCTGTTATATCTTTAAGGGCTTCATCAAATTTAATATTTGCACTACAACGATTATCTCCACCACTTTCATTTTTCCATTCAGGTGTTCAATCTTCGTTAATAACTTTCCATTGATTTGATGAATCTTTTATTTCAATATCCATTTTTGTAGGATTTTGATTTCCTTTATAATTTGACCAAATTTTAAATGAAGTTACTCTATCTAATGGACTATCCCATTCCATTGTTAAATAGTATGGTATTTTAGCTAAATCTTCATTTGAATGAACATTTGCACTCGCATATCCAGTGTCATAATTTCCATCAATCAATGAAATTGAAGGAACATTAATATCACCACCAGGTTGTACATAATCGGTTGCACTTACTTTTGCTTTATGTGCATAGTTTTTACCTGTTACTCTAGTTACTTCACTGTTTCCAAAGAATGGTGGTTTAGAATCATCTTCAGGACTTTGGGCATCTTTATCATATTGAATTGCTTCTTTATGATAATCACTTGCCCAATCAGATGGTGTATCAGCCATGTTGAATTCTACATTGCCACCAGATGTAATTTGATTATATGTAATAACTGGAATATCTAGTGCTTTACCATTTAATGTCGCATCTTGGATATAACAATTAGCATTTGTTTCGTTATCATCATTGTTATTTGCAGTGATAACAAATTGAGTATCTGTCTTTGGATTATTGATTGTAACTTTATCAAATATTGGACTTCCTATCATATATTCACCAGATGCTGGATTAACTGGATAGAATCCCATTGATGAAAATACATACCATGCTGACATTTGTCCACAGTCATCATTTCCTAATTGTCCACTTGTATCATCAAAATAGCTTTCTAATAAAGTTTGTCTTGCATATTTTTGTGTTAAATCAGGACGTCCGCTAAAATCAAACATGTAAGCATAATTATGACATGGTTCGTTTTGATGTTCAATCCATTTACTACCACCTAAACCACCAAATGCTTTTTCAAGTTCATTATTATAGAAATCTACACCTTGATGTTCAGTCATATATTCTAATAATCCTTGTGGATCATGTGGAGCAAACCAAGTGTATTTTCTTCTATCTCCTTCAGTAAATTGTTCTCCTCTTGTTGACCAATTACCTTCAATATCACGACCCATTGCATATCCAGTTGCTGGATTAATCGCATTTTTATAATTCATACTTCTATTTAAGAAATATTTTGCCTCTGCATCTTTTCCAACTGCTTTAGCTACTTGAGCTACACACCAGTCATCATAAGAAAATTCAATTGTTCTAGAAACATTTTCATTAACATAACCATTTGGTATATAACCTAGTGCTTTATATGCAGATAATCCTGCACGAGCTCCATATGGCACATTTGTGGCTCTATCGCCCCATTTATAAATAGTTCCATCTCCAACTTGTGGAACCATTGCATCTTTTAATACTGCATCATATGCCAAATTATAGTCAAAGCCATCAAATCCTTTATTAATTGCTTCAGCTACAATTGAATCAGCATGTGTACCAATCATAATATTTGTATATCCTGGATTTGGCCATTTTGGCATGTAGCCACCTTCTTGATAATTTTGTAATAATGATTGTACCATCTCATCAATCTTATCTGGAGCTACAATTGTCAATAAGCTGTTTTGTGCTCTAAATGTATCCCATAATGAAAAATCAGTATATGATTTACCTTCATGATATTGATCATCATAAGGGCTAAAATAAATATTTTTTCCGTCTGCTACTTCATAAAAAATTCTTGGATATAATAAAGCATGATACATTGCTGTATAGAAAATATGATTTTCTGATTCTGTTGCACCTTCAATTTGAATTGCATTCAAACGATCATTCCATACATTCTTTGTTTCTTCTTTAACTTCGTTAAAATCTTTATCACCAATTTCTTGTTCAATATTTGCCCTAGCTTGATCAACACTTACAAATGATGTTCCAATTCTTACTTCAACTGTTTCATCTTGTTTTGTATTGAAGCTTAAATATGCACCTGATTTTTGTCCATCAGCTGATATAGTATTATTTTGGATTTCATAATTTTTATAAACCCCTGTATTATTTGGATCTTTTGTAAATTGGATAACAAAATATCCTTTAAGATTTTTAGGTAGTTTATTATTTAGATGAGAACTCATATTATCATTATTCCATCCAGTAATTTCGCCTTTTTTTCATCAATTTCGATATGACCGTTTCCGTGTCCTCTTGCAGATTCAACAAATATTTTCGCTTCCTCACTATTAGGATAAGTAAAACGATAAATTGCACAACGCTTAGTAGCAGTCATTTCAGAAGTAATTGGTTTTCCTTCTTCCTTACCGGCTGTTACTTTATAATAATAAGGTGTTGATGTTTCATCATCATGTGAAAAACTCAACGCTCTACTATTTTGATCTGGCTTAACATCACCAATTTGTGGCATTACATTAACATATCCATAATCCCCCATCCAAATTGCTGGTTGATGTGTGGCGAAGAAACCTTTAAATTTGGTATCTTTGTATTCATAAGAAATATCACCAATACGGTTTTCTCTTGTCTGTAGTGTAAAATTAGTCATTCAAAAAGGTACACTTACAAGTGGTGCAGTTCCTGACCATTCACTATCACCTTTAAAGTTGTTTGTACCAATTAAAGAATTAACATGTTGTACTAAATCTTTAGTTTCATAATTATTTGTTCTAATTTCATAATTTGTACTTTCTTTTGCAAATATAGCTGATGCACTACCTAAGATATTAGTAAGTGCTACCATACCTGTAAGCAAGAAAGATATGCTTCTTTTCCCTTTCATATTTGCCTCCTTTACTTATAATCTTAATTTACAATTCTTAAATACCACCTCCACATATCTTTAATTCAAGTATAATATCAGTTGTATTTTTTAATAATTTACAACTTTTGTAATTAAGTTTTCCAAATTTCTATCTAAAATTAATGTAAAATAATATTACATTAATTTTATCCCATTAAAAAAAGCCCAATTGGGCATTTTCAAAATATTCATATTATTTCTTTTAAGATTTAATTCTAAACAGCCTTTTCAATCC
>Bissell_p1__coassemble_1598_pt1 | contig 11258 bp, 11 predicted proteins | sample Bissell_p1__metabat2_low_PE_001 | metagenome-assembled genome bin Bissell_p1 | reverse complement strand
AGTATACATATAATTATATGGGAGGATATATGAAAGATATAATTGTTAATTGGGTTAAAGAGGATGAGGAATTACTAGAATCGTATGAATGGGATGAAAATGATGATTTAGAAATCATTTCTGTTTTAAATGGTTATTTAGTTGATGATAAAACATTGCATGATTTTATTTATGGATGTATTAATTTATTTGAACAACAATATTTTAATAGCATTTTTATTGTAGGAAATGGGGATTATAGTGTAGTAGTTGAGATTAATAATCTTGGTAAATTGACTTATCGTTCATTACCGATGATAAATCAACGTTCGTTGATTAATAGTTTTTTAAAAACGCAAGACTTAACAATATTTAATTATTATATGTATGATGAAGGATTGGTAAAAGAGTATGGGCTAACGAGAAGTGAACGGCTAAAAAAACAATATGTCGATAATATGATAGATAAATTATATGTTGAGGACTATGATGAATTTTTTAAAATCTGTAATGAATTAGAGATTAAAGATGAAAAAAGTATTGGGATGTACTTAAGATTAAAAAAGAAGTTAGAACATGGTTATTCATTTATTCATGAGTTGTTATATAATGAGTTTGTTAAAAAGTAATGAATGATGTATTGATAAATAATAGTATTTAACTAGGTTTTAACGGAAAATGATAGCAAAATAATAAAAATAATGTATAATAAATAAGTAAGGGAGATGATATTATGATTCGGATATATACAGCACCTAGTTGTGCATCATGTAGAAAGGTGAAGTCATGGTTAAAAGAACATAATATTCCGTATGTGGAAAAGAATATTTTTTCAACTTTACTTAGAGAAATTGAATTGAAAGAATTATTGGAACGAAGTGAGAATGGAACAGATGATATCATTTCCAAACGGAGTAAGATAATTAAAGAAAATAATATTGACATTGATAGTATGTCAATTAATGAATTGATTAAATTTATTCAAGATAATCCCTCTGTATTAAAAAGACCGATTATGATTGATGAAAGAAGATTTCAAGTTGGTTATAATGCTGAAGAAATCAGAGTTTTTATTCCAAGGGAACTTCGTAAATTGGCTGAATGTCCTAGTAAAGATAACTGTCCACAGTTTATAGGTAAGCCGTGTAATATGAAGGAAGCGTATTTTAAATCAAAATAAGTTGGGTATTTGAATAATTTATAAAAAAGCATCAATTAAAGTTTAATAATTTTAATTGATGCTTTTTGTTTTGTGATATTAAATTTATTTTGATAATGAATTGATAAGTCGATGAATCTTACTAATACAGTTATGTTTGTATGATAAGTTATATTGTTTAATAAACTTTAAAAAAGCTTGTTTTCCTTGAGTATAATCAACTACCTCATATTCTAGTTCATAATCTTCCATGTGGTTATAGCAATTATAATCAAGACAAATTAATCCATAAGGGGTATGTATTTCTTTTCGAAGGGTTTTTAGTGAATAGTTCGTATTAAACATTGTACTATCTAGATTATATTCGCTTAGTAAATCAAATACTTTATTATGAATTAATTGATTATTTAGAATTTTATCTTTAGTTTCTTTGTCGATGATTAAATTTGTTTCTAGAGTACCTGTGGTTTGTGGCTGTTTTAAAGTTAATTCATATTGATTATTTTTTTCTCTAATTCTAAGTGAATATTTTAATTTATTTAAAATGGGGTGCATTAAATAATAGTTAGTTTGTGTGTATGATACATCGATTGGATAATCACTAATAATTTGATTATAAACTTCTTTATTTAGTAATATTTTAAATTCTATTTCTAAGTTTTCTTCCATAGTTACCTCCATTAGTATATACTATAGTATATACTCTAAGGTTGGTGAAAACAATGAAACAATATGCATTAGTAATAAAACAAGATCAATTATCGCATCAAATTGCAAGTAAAATTAAAACCCAATTGGATGCAATAATGGAATATGATCAAGAAAATCCAGATCTAGTAATTAGTGTTGGTGGCGATGGAACAATGCTATTATCTGTTCATCAGTATTTAAGTAAAGATGTTAATTTTTTAGGAGTTCATACGGGTACGTTAGGATTTTTTACAGATTTTCGAAAAGATGAAATAACAAAGCTAGTTGAAGCAATCAAAAATGATTGTTATCATTTGCTGCCCCGTAATTTATTAGAGGTAAAAGTTAAACATGAAAAAAAAGAAGATGTTTATTTTGCTTTGAATGAAATGCGTATAGATTATGGTTATACAACGCAAGTTATAGATGTTTATATTAATGATGAATTATTGGAAGTGTTTAGAGGAAATGGATTATGTGTTTCGACACCGGCTGGTTCTACTGCATATAATAAATCAATTGGTGGTGCAGTTATTTATCCTGGAACACCACTGATGCAATTAACCGAAGTAGCTGGAATTCAGCATAATGCATATCGGAGTCTAGGTTCAAGTTTGGTTTTAGATGCAAGTAATATGATTAAGTTGATTGGACATAATTTTAAGCAGGTTTATTTAGGAATTGATCATTTATCTTATCAAATTAAAGATGTTGATAGTATAGAAATTAAGATTGCAAAGAAAACAATTAATTTTATTGAATATGAGGAAAAATCATTTGTTCAAAGAATAAGAAGGGCGTTTATTAATGGATAGATTTGTTGTAGGGATAGAAGATGATCAGGTTTTGTTGAAAGATTTTTTGTTTAAACAAAATTTAAGTAAAAAAGCTATTAAAGCCATTAAAATGAATGGTGATATTTTAGTGAATGGGAAACATCAAACGGTTAGATATTGTTTAAAAGAAAATGATTTAATTGAATTGGTCTGGCCTGATGAACAAACAACAATGGAACCGTATGAATATTTTTTAAAAGTTGTTTATGAAGATGAAAATTATTTGGTGATTGATAAACCAGCAGGTATTCCTTGTATTCCAACTAAGCGTTATCCAAATAAGACAATTGCTAATGCTATAATTTATTATTTTAAAATGTCTAATCTTAAAGCAACTGTGCATTTGGTGAATCGTTTAGACAAAGATACTCAAGGGTTAATGTTAGTAGCAAAAAATAGACAAGCTCATTATTTATTATCAAAAGATATTAAACAAGTAAAAAGGATTTATTATTGTTTGGTTGAAGGGATACTAGAGGAAAGAGGAGTAATTGATAAACCGATTGTTAAAGATGATAATAGTGTTAAAAGGCTAATTGGTTCAAATGGAAAAAAAGCAATTACAGCTTATCGTAGTTTGAAAGTGTTTGATAATAAAAGTTTAATTGAGTGTGATTTGAAAACGGGAAGAACGCATCAAATTAGAGTTCATTTAAGTTCAATTGGTCACCCTTTATTAGGGGATAGTTTATATGGATCAAAAGAAGGAAAGAGAAGCAGTTATTATTTGGATAGTGTTTATTTAGAATTTGTTTCACCTTTTACAAATAAATTAATAAAAATAAAAAAAGATATTAAATCGAAATTTTAATATCTTTTTTTTCGTTCAATAATTCGGGTTTGTTTTTCCATATCTAAAAAGATACCCATTGCAATCATATATGAAAGTAATGATGATCCACCGTATGATAAAAACGGTAAGGTTATACCGGTTATTGGAAAGAGGCCAAGGACCATTCCAATATTCCAAACTTGCTGAAAAATCAACAATCCTAAGATACCGGTACTGAAATATTTATCACGATTATTTTGTGATTTAAAACCAATTCTAATTAGTAATATATCAAAAACACAAATAGCTAGAATTGTAAATCCTCCACCAATAAAGCCGAAACTTAGAGCGATTACAGCAAAAATAAAATCTGTCTGTGCTTCAGGTAAGTTGATTAATGCAGTTTCCATTCCATGTCCCCACAAACCAGCTGTACCATATGATAATAGAGCATTAAATAGTTGATATCCTTGTTTACCGTAAGTTCCCTCAGGATCAATCCACCCATAGAAACGATCAAGTTTATGATCGCCCCCAATAATACTAACAAATAAATCATGTTCATATATAAAGATATATACTAACGTTCCTAAAATAATAGCAACAATTATCCCGCCAATGATAAACCATCCCGCTTGAATACCTGACATAAAGATAATAAATACAACTGATGCTAACATAATCATTGTTACACCAGCATCATTTTGTAAATAAACTAAGATACATGGTGGTATTGACACGGCTAAAATTTTACCAATTAACAAACAATCATTGTGAAAATTATGAGTAAGATATTTATTGTTGTGTTTATCAATCGTATCGGCCATTACCACAACCATGATAATTTTCATAAATTCTGAAGGTTGAAAGTCAAAGCCGGGCAATTTATACCAGGATGTGGCTCCTCCAGCAAATTTTGCTAACGGTATTATTTGGATACCAAAATGTGTATGGAGAAAGTGTTCTACTGCCAAACCAACAAGTAAAACTATTAAAATACCATAAATAATCCACATCGATGAATATATTCGATCATTTGAAATTTTAAAAACAATAAACATCAGTGTAAATGATATTCCGTAAAATATTAGCTGTTTTATCCAATATGTACTAGGGTTTCCTTTTGTGATTAACGGAGTAGCGCTTTTTATTCCAAGACAGCTAATAAAGCAAAATAACAGTAATAAGCTAATCAAAGACCAACAGATTAAAGATTTTTCTTTTTCTTCCACAAAATTCCTCCTTTATAAAAAAGATAGTTTTTTCTATCTTGGTATAGTATACTATAATTATATAATAATTAATAGGGGGTAGATGGTAATGAATGATTATTTATTATATGGAATAATTGCGTTAATTGTTATAATTGTCTTAGCTATTATTTTTTCTTATATTATAAAAAACAGGCAACCGAAACAAATTAAGGCTGATGATATTCCTCTTGATATAAATATGCTAATAAATGCAGTCGGTGGAAAAAATAATATTAAGGAAACTACAGCTAGTTCTTCTAGAATAACTTTTTTTGTAAAGGATGATGGTCTTGTTGATTTAGAAAGTTTGAAAACTTTAGGAGCATCGGGAATTGTTCAAACGACTAATAAAGTGAGCGCAATTTTTGGAAAATATTCTAAGGAGATATCTAATATGATTAATGGCAAATAAGCAGATTAGTATATCTGCTTATTTGTGTAATGGGGTTAAAGAATATGAATATTAAAGATCGAATAATGAGTTATGAACCACTTTTTGATAAATGGATTTTAGATGAAGTGATTGATGTTTATGATCAAGAAAGTTTTATTAGAGTTAAAGAGCAAAGTTATGATAGTAAACAATTGGCGTATTTGAAAGTAATTACTATTTATGATCAAGATGATAATTTGAAGTATTTAGAACAAAGAGCGGAAATTATCAAAACTGATTTGAATATTGGTTTACCAAAAAGTGAATTTATTGATTGTGAGCAGTATCTAATTGAAAATAATCAAGGGGATATTATTGGAATTGATCTTTGTTTATTGATGAAGGATTATGAGTATAAAAGCGAAAAGATTGATAATTTAGATGGGAAATTATTATATGAATTAGGATTAAGATTATTTGATCGTCATGAATATAATGAGGCACTTACTTATTTTAAAAAAGGTGAAGAAATGGGTAATAGTGATTGCATTTGTATTATTGGTTATCTTTATGAACGTGGTTTGGGAGTTGAACAAAGTAATATAATGGCAACGTATTATTATAAAAAGTCTGCTGATTTAGGAAATGCAGTGGCAAGTTGTAATTTAGCTTATTTTTATGAAATGGGTATCGGTGTTGAACAGGATTATCAAAAAGCTTTTGAATTGTATTTAAAGGGAGCTGAGGATGGTTTTCCTCGAGCTATTTGTAATTTAGGGTATTGTTATGAATATGGTCATGGAGTTAGCGCTGATATATATCAAGCAGTAGAATACTATGTTGAAGCTGCAAAATTGGGTTATAGTGAAGCAATATATAGTTTAGCGACATGTTATGAATTTGGTGAAGGGATTGATCAAGATTTTGAAAGAGCGTTTAAATGTTATGAAGAGGCTGCTAATCAAGGACACGAACGTTCACAGTATCGATTAGCTAATTGCTATGAATTTGGAGTCGGTACAGAAAAAGATTTTATGAAATCTTTTTATTGGTATGAACAGGCAAGTATAAAAGAATATCCTCCAGCATTAATTTCATTAGCAACTTGTTATGAATTTGGACAAGGGGTAGAAAAGGATCTAAAACAAGCGCGTAAATATTACCAAAAAGCAGCTCATTCAGGTTATGCCCGTGGACAATTTTGGTTAGGATATTTTTATGAAAATCATCAGGAAATAAAAAATGCAGCATATCGTTGTACGTATTGGTATCGACAAGCAAGTAAACAAAATGATGTTCAAGCGCTTGTTGCACTTGGGTATTGCTATGAAAGTGGCTTTGGAGTTAAAAAGAATTTAAAGAAAGCGGTTGATCTGTATTTACGAGCAGCAAAAATGAATTATGCACCAGGTCAATGCAACTTGGCATATTGTTATGAAGTTGGAATAGGAGTTGAAATTGATTTACATAAAGCAATTTATTATTATCGTCTGGCAAGTGAAGGGAATTATCCAAGAGCAATGTGTAATTTAGGGTATTTATATACTCATGGTCAAGGATTAGAGGTGAATTATCAAAAAGCTTTTGATTTATATTTACAAGCGGCAAGAATGGATTATGCACCGGGGTTGTATCATGTTGCTTTAGCGTATGAAGAAGGTAATATTGTAGGTGCTGATATTGATAAAGCAATTGAATATTATCAAAAGGCAGTTGATTTGAATTATAGTGCAGCAATGTATAATTTAGGATTGATTTATGAGCATAATGCTACTTATCATGATGATTTAAAAGCAATTGAGTATTATCAATTAGCAATTGAACATAATGATGCTCGGGCGAAGTATCGGATGGCATTATATTTTGATGAGGGGATAGTAGTTAAAAAAGACTATCAAAAAGCTTTTACTTATGTCCAAGCTGCAGCAAATCAAGATTATAGTCCTGCCTTGAATATGTATGGTATTTATTTAGAAAATGGATTTGCTGGAAATAAAGATAAGCAAGAAGCGTGTAAATGTTTTTTAAAGGCGGCTAGAGATGGATATATACCATCGGTTTATAATTTAGGAAGATGTTATTTTTATGGAATAGGAATAGAGATTGATAAGAAATTGGCATTTGATTTGTTTTGTAAAGCAAGTGAAGCAAATTATTGTGAGGCGAGTTTTATGGCAGGGTATATGTGCTGCTATGGAGATGGTATTAATAAGGACTTAAATAAGGCAAAAGAGTTTTATCAAAAAGCATTAGAATTGGGAATGGAAGAGGCCAAAGATGAGTTGAATAAATTAAAGTGATAAAAAGTAAACGATTGTTTTGTTAAGGGAAAAAAAGTGGTAAAATAATAGTATAAATTTTTAGTCAGTTTGGAGGATTAAATGAGTTTAATAAAAAAAGGCAGAAGAATATTGGTGGAAAATGGGTATACTTTTGTTGCTTTAAAAAATGATGAGATATATAGTTCTATGTTACATGGCATTAAACCATTAGTGAGTAAAATTTTTGTAAGTAATGATTATTTCAAAGATTATGTTGCTGTTGATAGGATTATTGGTCGTGCTGCAGCAATTTTATTGATTCGTTCTAAAGTTAAATACATTCATGGGTTTATTTTAAGTGAACCTGCAAAAGATTTATTGGAGCAGTATCATGTTGATTATAGTTATGATCGTTTGGTGCCTTATATTACCAACCGTGAAGGAAATAGAATGTGTTCATTGGAAGCAAGTGTTTTAGAGGTCAGTGATCTTGAGGAAGGTTTTAAAATTATTTGTCGAGAGATGATTGAAAAAAATAGATAAAGGAGAGTTTATGTTGTTTAAAGAAAAGTTATCTAAATATGCAAAATTGATTGTAAAATCAGGGTTGAATGTGCAAACTGATCAAATTGTAGTGATTGATGCACCGGTAGAAAGTGTTGAATTAGTGCGTATGATTACAAAAGAAGCTTATGAAGTTGGTGCAAAAGAAGTTGTGGTTAAATACAGCGATGAAGTTGTTTCACGTTATAAATATGAATATGTCAATAAAGATGAGTTTGGTAATGTACCAACTTGGTTTAGTGAGTTTAGAAATGGATATGCTAGTAAAAATGCAGCATTTTTAACTATTCTTAGTGATGATCCTGAGGGATTTAAAGGAATTGATCCAGCTAAAATGGCTTTGTGGTCAAAAAATGTTTCTTTAGCATGTAAACCTTTTTATGATAGTCTTGATTTAGGCGTTAATACTTGGTGTATTGTTGCAAGTAGTTCATTAAAATGGGCAAATAAGGTATATCCGGATATGTCTGATGATGAGGCAATAGAGGCTTTATGGAATGCAATTTTTAAAGCGGCTAAAGTCGATAATGTTGATCCAATTGCTGCATGGCAACAGCATCGTATAAGTTTTGAAGGACGTGTTGATTATTTAAATAGTCTTAATTTAAAAGAATTGCGATATACAAATTCTTTAGGAACTGATTTAGTGGTAACGCTAAATAAAGATTACTTATTTGCAGGTGGTGGATCATATACTACAAATAATATTTATTTCTTTGCAAATATGCCTACAGAAGAAATTTTTACAAGTCCTAATTATAAGGGAACAAATGGCATTGTTTATAGTTCTTTACCGTTAAATTATCACGGTAATATAATAGACGAGTTTAAATTAGTATTTAAGGATGGAAAAATTGTAGATTATGATGCTAAAGTAGGTAAAGATGTTTTAAAAGAAATGATTAGTATTGATGAAGGTAGTCATTATTTGGGTGAAATAGCATTAGTTCCATATGATTCTCCAATATCAAATATGAAAACATTATTTTATAATACATTATTTGATGAAAATGCTTCATGTCATTTGGCAATCGGTAAGGGTTTTAGTGAGTGTATTAAAGATGGTTTGAAAATGACAAAAGAAGAATTATTAGAGCATGGGATAAATGATTCTTTGACACATGTTGATTTTATGATTGGAACTGCTGATTTACGTATTATTGGAAAGACAGTAGATAATCAAGAAGTAGTTATTTTTGATAACGGTAATTTTGTATTTTAAATATTATAAAAGGGGGTTAACCTCTTTTTATTTTGCGGTTTAAAAAATAGATTTTGGTTGACAAATTCATGATTAATCTATATCATTTACCATTGCAAGGAGACATTAAAATGAGCGAATTTATTAAAGAGGTAGAAAAAAGAAGAACGTTTGCCATCATCTCGCATCCTGATGCTGGTAAAACAACATTAACGGAAAAATTTTTATTATATGGAGGAGCAATTCAACAGGCAGGAACTGTAAAAGGTAAAAAAAATAGTAAACATGCTACAAGTGATTGGATGGAAATAGAAAAACAAAGAGGAATTTCAGTCACTTCTTCTGTATTACAATTTAACTATAATGGATTTTGTATCAATATTTTAGATACTCCAGGACATCAAGACTTTTCCGAAGATACTTATCGTACTTTAATGGCTGCTGATTGTGCAGTGATGGTAATTGATGCTAGTAAAGGGGTCGAAGATCAGACTCGTAAATTATTTAAAGTTTGTACTATGCGAAATATTCCAATCTTTACTTTTATTAATAAGATGGATCGTGAAGCTCAAGACCCTTATCAACTGATGGAAGAAATAGAACAGGAACTAGGAATTGATACTTGTGCAATTAACTGGCCAATAGGCTCTGGAAAAGAGTTTAAGGGTGTTTATGAACGTAATGATAAAGAGATAATTCGTTTTATTCCAGTTGATGGTGGTCGTAAAGAAGTGGATATTAAAGTTATGAAATTTGATGATCCTGAACTTATCAATGAATTGAATGAAGAATTGTATAATAAACTTCAAGAAGACATTGAATTATTAGATATGGCTGGAAATGATTTTGATTTGGAAAAGGTACGTCAGGGAAAACTTTCACCGGTTTGTTTTGGTTCAGCATTAACAAATTTTGGAATTGAACCATTTTTAAAACACTTCTTAGAAATGACAACATCACCATTACCACGTCATACTAAAGATAAAGTGATTGATCCATTTAATGAGGATTTTAGTGCATTTGTATTTAAAATTCAGGCTAACATGAATAAAGCTCATCGTGATAGAATGGCCTTTTTTAGAATTTGTTCTGGTAAATTTACTAAAGGCATGGAAGTTTATCATTATCAAGGTGGACGTAAGATAAAGTTGAATCAGTCAAAGCAATTAATGGCTGATGAACGTCAAGAGGTTGAAGAAGCGTATGCAGGCGATATTATTGGAGTTTTTGATCCAGGAATTTTTTCTATTGGTGATACAATAACTGCCGGTAAAGAAAAATTTGCATTTGAAGGTATACCAACTTTTGCACCAGAACATTTTTCTTTGATTCGTAATAAAGATACTATGAAAAGAAAGCAATTTGTTAAAGGGGTTGAACAGATTGCTAAAGAGGGTGCTATTCAAATTTTTACTGAATTAGGCGGTGGAATGGAAGAAATTATTGTTGGTGTTGTTGGGGTATTACAATTTGAAGTATTAGAACATCGTTTAAAAAATGAATATAATGTTGATATTATAAAACAACCACTTCCTTATCAATATATTAGATGGGTTAAAGAAGGTTGTGATTTGAATTCGTTGAATTTGTCTAGTGATACTAAGAAGGTTCAGGATTTAAAAGGACAACATTTATTATTGTTCACTAATGATTGGGGTGTTCGTTGGGCTAGTGAAAAAAATCCAAGCTTAGAATTATTAGAATTTAGTAAAAATTAAGTGTTCTTAGAAAGCCTAGAGATACTGGGCTTTTTCTATTTTATTAGACATGTTATAATATTATTTGAAAAGAGGTGAGTACTATCGCAAATATTGGAAAGAGACGAAAATGTCTTTGTATTAAAACTATGCATATTGTTATCGGTAATCAACAAAGAGATTTGTTTACTAAGGGGCATATTTATGATTGTGTAATTAGAGATAGTGCTCAGCTACAAATTTATTACAAGATCTATGGTGATGAATTTGATCTTTCATGTACTAAAGATGAATTTGATGAAAATTTTGTGTTGAGTGATAAAAGAAAATAATGAAATTAATTTGTATTAGAAATGTGAATTTGTTTTAAGTGATTAGTGTGAGTGTTTAGTAATTCGAAGTTTTAAAGGGAGAACAATTTGATTGTAATATAGTAGAATTTTAAAGCTTATATTTGAAGTGAAAAAGTAAAT
>Bissell_p1__coassemble_1528_pt1 | contig 11655 bp, 10 predicted proteins | sample Bissell_p1__metabat2_low_PE_001 | metagenome-assembled genome bin Bissell_p1 | reverse complement strand
GAATGATAAAAGAAAATATAAAAAAATTACAAAGTTTAATGAAAGAGAAAAAAATCGATATTTATATTGTTCCTACAAGTGATTTTCATCAAAGTGAATACGTTGGTGAATACTTTAAAGGTCGTAAATTTTTATCAGGATTTACAGGTTCAGCAGGTACTTTAGTTGTAACTCTTGATAATGCTTATCTATGGACTGATGGACGCTATTTTATTCAGGCACAGCAACAATTAGAAGGCAGTGATATTATCTTAATGAAAATGGCAATGCCTAATGTTCCTACGATCAAAGAATTTCTTGATCAAAATACTGATAAAACCGTAGGTTTCGATGGACGTGTGATGTCATATAAAGATGTTTGTCAATATAAAAATAAATTAATTACTAATGTAGATTTAGTTGATGAAATTTGGCACGATCGTCCAAGCATTTCTCATCAACCAGCTTATTTATATGATGAAAAATATTGTGGTGAATCACGAGTTTCTAAATTAAAACGAATTCGTGAAGCAATGAATGACTGTAATTATCATATCATTACTAGCCTAGATGATATTGCCTGGTTATTTAATATTCGCGGTAATGATGTTGCATGTAATCCTGTAGTATTGGCATATTCATTAATTAGTAAAAATGATGCTACTTTATATGTTCTCGATAATGTAATTGATAAAAAAATGCAAGATGTTTTAAAAAAAGACGGAATTATTGTTAAAGCATACAATGATATTTATGAAGATGTAAAATCATTACAAGGTAAAGTATTATTAGATGATTTACTTGTTAATTATCAAATCTGCAGTAATCTAAATTGTCAAATTGTAAAAATGACTAATCCAACCCAATACTTTAAAGCAATTAAAAATGAAACAGAAATAAAAGCAACCAAAAATGCACATTTAAAAGATGGTGTAGCAATGACTAAATTTATGTATTGGTTAAAAACTAATGTTGGAAAAATTGATCTAGATGAAGTTATTATTAGCGATAAATTAGAAGAATATAGAAAAGGACAGGCTGATTTCTACGATCTAAGTTTCGATACAATTTGTGGATATAAAGAAAATGCTGCTTTAATGCATTATAAAGCACTACCAGAAAAATGTGCTAAAGTTATTGATGAAGGAATGTTACTAATTGATTCTGGAGGACAATATATCGATGGAACAATTGATACAACAAGAACTTTTGTTCTAGGTAAGCTTACTGAAGTTGAAAAACGTGATTTTACCGTTGCTTTAAAAGCTCTGCTACGTTTACAAGCTGCACACTTTGTGGCAGGAACAACTGGTCCAAATTTAGATATTTTAGCTCGTGGAATTGTTTATGAATATAATTTAGATTATCGTTGCGGTACTGGCCATGGTGTAGGTCATTTCTTAAACGTTCATGAAGGTCCTAATGGTTTTAGACCTAAAGACCGTCCTGGAAGTGCACCAATGTGTGCTTTTGAACCAGGAATGATCACTACTAATGAACCAGGTATTTATATTGAAGGCAGCCATGGAGTTCGCCATGAAAATGAAATGTTATGCGTTGAAGTAACAAATAATGAATACGGACAATTCTTAAAATTTGAACCAATTACATACGTACCTTTTGATTTAGATGGTTTAGATCTTACATTATTATCTAATCACGAAATAAAACAAATTAATGAATATCAACAATTTGTTTATGATAAAATTTCTTTATACTTAACCAATGAAGAAAAAGCATGGTTACAAGATAATTTATTAATAAAATAACAAAAAGGAAGCTTTGCTTCCTTTTTATAATTCTCTTTCATTATATTCAATAATACAATTTTGCTTTAAAGATTCCTGAACATTAATTAATCTTTGATTCGATGAACCGCGATATAATAAAGATAAACTCCTTTTTTCTAATTCAAATTTTCCATCAATTAATATATCACATAACTCTAATAAGCTCTTTTTATTTACATCATCAATAATTTGCTCATAAGTATAACCACTATATAAAATAATATTTAAATTTCTTTTTTTTACTTCCTTACTTAATTCAATTAAAGTTTCTACTTGCAACATTGGTTCTCCACCAGATAAAGTAATTCCATCTAATAAAGGATTTTCATCGATTTCTTTTAATATCTCCGCAATTTCTTTTACATATCCGCCATTGATATCATGACTTTCAGGATTATGACATCCTAAACAATTATGATGACATCCCTGAACAAAAATAGTATATCTAAGTCCTGGACCATCTACAATCGAATCATTAACACAACCAAATAATCGTAATTTCATCTTTATTCACTTTCCAAATTTATTCGAGAAATTCTTTCAAAACCATGATGCTCATTTTCCTTTCTACCACAGCACGGACAAACATCATCAATAATACCATTATATCCACAGATTGGATCTCGATCAACTGGATGATTTATTGCCCCATAGCCAATTCCATTATCATGCATTGCACGAATTATTTTTTCAAATGCACTTAAATTTTTAGTTGGATCACCATCCATTTCAATATAACTAATATGTCCTCCATTAGTTAATGCATGATACGGTCCTTCTAATTTAATTTTATTATACGCACTAATTGGATAATATACTGGTATATGGAAACTATTTGTATAATATTCTCGATCAGTTATCCCCTCTAAATTTCCAAATAATTTTTTATCCATTTTAATAAATCTACCAGAAAGTCCTTCAGCAGGAGTAGCAATCAAACTAAAATTTAAATTATATTTTTTACTTGTTTTATCCATTGCTTTTGCCATATGCCCAACAATCCTTAATCCTAAAGCTTGCGCTTTTTCACTTTCTCCATGATGGCAACCAATTAAAGCTTTTAATGTTTCAGCTAAGCCAATAAAGCCAACAGTAAGTGTCCCATGCTTCAAAACCTCACGTACCTCATCATCTGGTTTTAATTTATCACTTCCTAACCAAATTCCTTGTTCCATTAAAAATGGGTAATTTTTCACTTTTCGACGACATTGAATTTCAAAACGTTCTAATAATTGTTCAATACACAATTCTAGCATATCATCTAATTTATTAAAAAATTCTTTTACATCTCCGTTAGAAAGAATCGCTAATCTTGGCAAATTAATTGTTGTGAAACTTAAATTACCACGACTAAAACTTATCTCATTATTTTTATCATAAATATTAGCCATAACTCTAGTACGACAACCCATATATGCAATCTCTGTCTCTGGTGTTCCCTTATAATATTTTAAATTAAATGGTGCATCAACAAATGAAAAATTTGGAAATAGACGTTTAGCTGAGGTTTTACACGCTAATTTAAATAAATCATAATTAGGCTCACCCTCATTATAGTTTATTCCCTCTTTTACTCTAAAAATTTGAATTGGAAAAATTGGTGTTTCACCATGACCTAATCCAGCATCTGTAGCCAATAATATATTTTTCATTACCATTCTACCTTCACTAGACGTATCCATTCCATAATTAATTGAGCTAAATGGTACTTGAGCTCCAGCTCTTGAATGCATTGTATTTAAATTATGAATAAATGCCTCCATTGCCTGATATGTTTCTTTATCTGTTTCTTGATAAGCGTTTTTATTTGAAAATTCGATAATCTTATCAAGATTTTCAATATTATTATTCAATAATTCAACTTTTATTGCTTCATTAAATTCATTATTATTATCTAATGTTGGTTTTAATACCAACTTATTTTTAATTATAGTTGCTATTTTTTCACCATCTATATTTTCAAGTAAACTAATTGCTTTAGCTAAATTATGATAAAAATGTTTTATATAAGATTTTGCTACTCCAGGAGCCATTCCATAATCAAAATTCGGTATTGCTTGACCACCATGTTGATCATTTTGATTAGATTGAATCGCAATACAAGCAAGTGCTGCATAAACACTAATACTATTTGGTCTCCGCAATACACCATGACCTGTTGAAAAACCGTTTTCAAATAATCTTTTTATATCAATTTGACAACATGTAGTTGTAAGAGTTAAAAAATCCATATCATGAATATGAATATCCCCATTATCATGAGCTTTAGCATGTCTAGGATTTAATACAAACATTTCATTAAATTGTTTTGCTGCCTCTGTTCCATATTTTAACATTGTTCCCATTGGTGCATCGGCATTAACATTAGCATTTTCTCTTTTTAAATCACTATTCTTACTTTCAAAAAATGTTATTTCTTCAAATGTCTTCATTAAACGTGATTGCATATCTCTTTCACGAGTTCGATTTGCTCGATATAAAATATATGCCTTTGCAACTCGAACAAATCCTTGTTCAATTAATACTTCTTCAACTGTATCTTGAACTAATTCTACAGTCGGTAAAGCACTTTGCTTCTTTTCTAAATTTTTTTCAACTATTTTGGCAATTTCTAATGCTGTTTTTAATTCATATTTGCTGCTACATGCCTGAAAAGCTTTGTATATAGCACCAGCTATTTTATCTAATTCAAAAGGAACTAAACGTCCATCTCGTTTTCTTATATTTTCTATCATACGTCTTCCTCCATACAATTAGTATATCTTACTTATCATAAAAAATCATTTAATATAATCTATCAATAAAGATTTTAATATTATATTTTTAAATTAAAACATCTTAGTATTTACTAAGATGCTTTAGGATATTTATTTACAATAACTTGATAATTTTTATAAGTTGCAATTATGTAATATTTTTCTAATTCTTCTACTATACTATATCTAAATAAGTCTTCTTGATTTAAATCATATTTTTCTATTAACATATGTAAGATTTTTCGACTATTTTCTTTATCAAGAGTAGCCTTCCACCATCTTTTAGGTTTTATTTTTGCAAGTAATAAATAATCTTCAATTAATTCATCTATATATTTATTATCTAAATATTCATTTAAATACCTAAATAACTCATCATTTTGAAAATTAATTCTTTTAAAATTATGTTCTTGATAATATTGTCCTAAATTTAAAAAGAAATAAAATGGCGAAGCAACCTGTTTCATAACTTTACTCATTGTAATTGGCATTTTACCACTATTCCAATATTTCTCTAACATATCTTCAGCTAAATGAATTTTATAAATATCATCCTTTGTAAGATCATTACTACATATTAATTCATAAGGTGGCTTACTATCATATACATATCCATATTTACTAGCTTCTTTTCTTAAACTAGTTCCTCTAAGCAGTTTTAAAAAACCCAATTGCAATTCTTTAGGATAAAAACTAAATACATCATCAAAAGATTTTGCAAATCTTTCTAAATTTTCTAGCGGTAAACCTGCAATTAAATCTAAATGAAAATCAATTTTATGATTAGTTTGTAATTCTCTAATCACTTCACTTAATCTCTTAAAATCCTGATATCTTTTAACAATTTCATTAGTTGGTTCATATGTCGATTGAATTCCAATCTCAAATCTAAGCAACCCCTCTGGTGCATAATCATTTATATAATCAATTATTCTTTGATCTAACACATCACCATTAATTTCAAATTGGAATTGTACACCCTCACGATAATTTTCAAATATATACTTTAAAATAGCCAATGCATGTTCTGGTTTAGCATTAAAACTTCGATCCAATAATTTAATAACCTTAACATCGGTTTTCATTAATAAATCAATTTGTTTTTTTAAATAATCTAAATTAAAAAAACGTAACCCTTTCTCTAAAGAAGACAAACAGTACTGGCATTGATATGGACATCCTCTACTTGTTTCAAAATAAAGAACTCGCTTAGACATATCAGCTAAATCTCTTTTTAATAAATATGGCGAATCTAATGATTCAATATAACTCAAATCAACCGGTTTACTTTGCCGATAATCACGATTATCTTTACTACTAACCCCTTGAATACTAACAATTTCTCTATTTTCCAGACAATCTAAAAGCTGTTTAAAAACAATTTCTCCCTCTCCACTAATTACATAATCAATATCAAAATTATCTAAAAAATAGTCTATCTCATAACTAACCTCTGGACCCCCTAAAATAATAATCAACTCTTTATTTTCTTTTTTTAATTTACTACATAAAATTTTAATTAAATCAACATTCCAAATATACACACTAAAAGCAACAACTTGATTATTCATAGCAATAATCTCATTTTTAATTTTATCAAGATCCTCTTTAATCGTATATTCACAAAAATCAACATCATGATAATTTTTTGTTGCGACATATAAAAGACGCAAAGATAAAGATTTATGAATATATTTAGAATTTAACGTCGTAATTAAAGTTTTCATTCTATCACCTCTAACATAAAAATAAATAATCTAGAGAAAACTCTAGATTATTGTTCTTTAACTTTAGGCATAACGTTATTGTACAAACAATACTCTTCAAAAGTCCATCCATTTTTTTGAATTTCTTTTGCAACGTCTTCTCCTACATAGCGTAAGTGCCATGGTTCATGAGCGATACCAGTAACATCATTACTACCATCTTCAAAACGAATAATAAATCCAAATTTTGAACAATTTTTAATTACCCAACGATATTCTTCAGTATCACCAAAAGTAATTCTTTTTCCTTCAACAACACTTTGACTAGTTAAATCAACTCCTAAACCAGTTTGATGTTCACTTGCTCCTGGTTGAGCAACATATTCATTAGCATACTGTGTATTATAACGCGCTACAAAATCTGCCATTGTTTCTACTTGAGTTTGATATGAACGATATGCACTATTTACTACTAAATTTAATCCTTCCTGTTTAGCAGCTTTGTACATTTTTGTTAAAGCATCTGATGTTTCTTTTGTCATTTTAGAATTTTGACAATCAGGTGCAACTGGAATTTCTGGATCTACTAATTCTGGTTCGTAATTATCTGGTAAATAGAATCCTTTTTTTACTAATGTCAATAAATTACTTGGATTTGTAATTGTATATTTTGTTTCAGGTTCGCCATTACTTGAAATAATAAATGGATAATTTGTAATACAAACAGCATAATTATAATTTTTACAAGTATTATATGCATTCATATAACCTTCTAAATTTTGTAATTTATACCCCTTTACTTTACGATATGGTTTAATATCACCAGCTGTATATTTATGATTTATTAAATATTGAAAATCTTTTTGATTTGCACCTTCTTCAAGCAAATTCCAAATAAGTTTTTCAGTATAATCTAAGCTTTTTAATTTTGGTACACCATTTTTAAATAAACTATCAACATTTTCAATGACTTTATCATATTTAGTATCTTTATTAATCATTAAATATCTTTCATATTCATCATATAAAGATACTTCTGGTGACTGCTTGATCCAATTAGTAATATGATCCATTTTATCATGAGATAAAATTTCATCTTCATCTTCTGATGATAAAGATAGTATTTCACTAGCTTGTGAAAAAGAATAACCTTTAGCTAATAATTTAATTCGATTCAAATTTAAAGACACTACTAAACCAACAATCAAAACAACTGCTACTACAGCAACAATTGCTACTCTTCCAACCTTTAATCGACTTTTATGCCCATAATTATATGAGCTGTAATATGAATAATCTCTTCTTTTTTTAAACATTATAATCTTACTCCTAACTACTTACATGTACTCAAATAATCTTCTCTACCTAAGATATATTGATCATTACCATCACTATCAATAATAACTACCAGTGGCATATTTTCTACCTCTAACCTTCTAATCGCCTCAGGACCTAAGTCATCAAAAGCAATAATTTCGCATTTTTTAATACAATTTGACATCATTGCTCCTGCTCCACCAATAGCCCCAAAATAAATACCATTATTTTCAACAATAGCTTCTTTAACACTTGCCTGACGATAACCCTTTCCAATCATTGAGCGCAATCCCATTTTAATTAACATTGGGGCAAAAGCATCCATTCGCCCAGAAGTTGTTGGACCTCCACTACCAAAAATTTCTCCTGGTTTACTTGGTGTTGGACCAACATAAAAAATAACTTGATCCTTTAAAGGAAATGGTAATTCTTTTCCTTCTTCAATTAATGTCATTAGGCGCTTATGTGCAGCATCTCTACCAGTATAAATTACACCACTTAACATTACTTCGTCACCAGCATGTAATTTTTTTATCTTATCAACAGTAAGTGGTGTCTTTAAATAAATCATAAATTTGCCTCCTTATGACGTGCTACATGGCAACAAATACTAACCGCAACCGGCATTCCGGCAATATGAGTTGGATGAGTCTCAATATTCAATGATAAAGCAGTTGTTTTTCCACCATATCCAGCCGGACCAATTCCAGTAGCATTAATCATTTCTAATAATTCTTTTTCTAAATTTGCATAACGTTCATCTTGATGATGACTACCTATCTCTCGCATCATTGCCTTTTTTGAAAGCTGAGTAACTTTATCAAATGAGCCCCCTATTCCAACTCCAATAACCATTGGCGGACAAGCATTAGGTCCTGCATCATTAACAACTTTTAAAACAAAATCTTTAATTCCTTGTATACCATCACTTGGTTTCAACATTTTTATTTGTGACATATTTTCAGAACCAAACCCTTTTGGGGCAACTATAATTTTAAATTCATCACCCACAACAATATCAAAATAAATAATTGCTGGAGTATTATCTTTTGTATTAATTCTATCAAACAAAGGATCTTGAACTATTGATTTTCTTAAATATCCTTCTTGGTACCCTTGGCGAACCCCTTCATTAATTGCAGCTTTTAAATCACCATCAACATGGACCTCTTGGCCAAGAGTGACATAAACAAATGCCATCCCAGTATCCTGGCATATTGGCATCATTTTATCGTGAGCTAAATTAGCATTATCAATTAATACATCAATTGTTTTTTTAGCTAGTGAATAAGTTTCTTCATTTTTCCTATCATTAAGAGCTTTAAAAACATCACTAGGTAAATTACATGCTGCTTCTATGCATAATTTTTTTACTGTTTTAATTATATCTTCACATTTTATTTCTCGCATAACTTTTCCTTTCTTAATAAAGATAATATAATGGGCGATATCTATATATCATTAATTCTATTATTGCAAGTAAAGTATATTTAGACATATTACTTTCTAACCTAATTATATAGTCCATACTTATCTTAATATCTTGTTTATTAGTCAATAAAACAATTTTACATTTTGATCTTTTTAGATACTGAATTATTCTAAGATTATCTCGAATATATTCATCATCTCCAATTACTATTGCTATACTATCTTCATTTAATGACTTAGCATATTCTAATTGTTTTTTATATTCCACTAGTGCATATACTAGTTTACCTAAGTTCAATAAATCAATTTGAAAATACAAAGATACAAAATGTAAAAAATAGTTTTGAAAAAAACAATCTTTTTACTACCTTGAATAACTTGCAAAACCTCATCAATTATATCCCATTCTAATATACTTGACAATTTAGAAATTTCATCACATATATTTTTTAAATAATATTTTGTACATTCTTTAGGTTTGTATCTCATATTCGTTAAATCTATATTATAATTATCAAATATTTTATCTAAAGTACATACTTGTTTAAAATGAAGATAATTTTCATAACCTAACGATTTACAAAACCGAGAAATTGTAGCTGGAGAAACATAACATTTATCTGCAAGTTCATTAATTGACATATCGGTTATTTTAGAGAAATTACGAACTACATACCATGCAATATTATAATTTGTATCTATTTCATTTGCAGTGTCTAAATAAATAACCAACTGATTAAATAAACTTTTCATTTTAACTCCTCCATCTTAGCAGTATTATACACTATAATTCAATAATTTAAAATAGCCTCTATATTACCAATAAAATATATCTATCACATATTTTAATACAATTATGATACATTATTAACATTGTCTTGTTATATACTAACAATGTAGTCAAAAAGTAATTGATTTTCCCTTCAATACATGACTACAAAAACATATGATATCCTTCCCTGATATCACATAAATATTAGTATTCTTTCCCTAATAACTAATAATTTAAAAAGATGACAAGTATCCCTTCTTGTCATCTTTTTACGTTATTCAACATCCATATAATTATATAATACTGATAATGCAGTCAAAAAAGAATTATGATTCTCTTCAAATTTCTACTAAAAAACTCCATTATTTGCTTAATAACCAATTAAAATAACAAACAAATCAAATACCTGTCATTTTTTGGTTAAAATTTCTTGATATACACGCAAAACATTTTTATAAAAAACTTTAGACACCTCTTCTTCATCTAATCCAGCAGCATATAATGCCTCTTTTAATAACGACATCATTGAAGCATCTTTTATCTCAAGATTTTGTGAGATTCCATCAAAATCACTACCCAATCCAATATAATCAATGCCTACTAAATTCTTAATATATAAAATATGCTTTACCATATCTTCAACACAAGAACGAACATTACCACTAGCTGTAGTTTTTAAAAAATCCCCACAAAAATTAATTCCCATTACACCATTTCTTTTAGCCAACTCTTTAATCATTTCATCTGATAAATTTCTTCCAACACCACATATCCTACGAGCATTACTATGCGAAGCTACAAATGGTTTTGTAGTATATTTTAAAACATCATAAAAACCAGCATCACTTAAATGTGAAACATCAATAATTATCCCTAAACGTTCCATCTCTTTAACGTATTCAATTCCAAACTCTGTTAAACCATCCTTAGTATTTATATGATATAAATTCTGATAATCTTTTGTATTTGTTATATTAGGATATCCGATACCATTTGGATAATTCCAAGTTAAAGTAATCATTCGAACCCCTAAACGATAATAATTGCGCAAAAGAGCTAAATCATGATTAACTACTGCACCTTCTTCAAGTGTTAACATAGCAGACATCAAACCAACATCTTGATTATCAATAATATCTTGGTAACTAAATATTGGTTTAATTATATCAGGGTATTTATTAATTTCATTATAATACAAATCAATTAACTTTTGAGCTTTTATAAGAGGATCAATAGAATCATTAAGATTTACAAACATTGCAAAATTTTGTAATAAATAATCCCCTTTTAACATCTTTTTTAAATCAATATTGAAGTTATTTTCTAATAAACTACCTCCTTCATCATATATTCTTAAAATAGTATCGCAATGCATATCAACAACTTTCATTCTATCACCCGCTTCATTTTATGCACATAATTTAAACCTATATGCCTATTTTTTTATAATAATTCTAATTACTACTCTCTTTTAAAATCCATCAATGTTAAAAAGGAAAAACTATTTAAGTTTTCCATCTGTATAACTCATCTTACTTTTTATCACCCTAATTTGTATTATCTAGTACTAAATATTCTAAAATTCAATTTCTTTTGTTTTATAATCTTTAGTAAGATGTTGATATTTTTTTAACCACTGCACTCCTTCTAAATACTCAGATTCACTTAAAAATTCATCTAGAATACCAAAATGAACTAGTGAACAAACATCATAAATACTTTGCCATAAAGCATCAAATTTATCTTCATCAACCTTAAGATCCCTTTGCTCGCTTTCTATATATACAACCATCTTATGTGCTATCTTAGTTGCTTCTTCAATTTCCAAAATTGCCATCATCTATCCTCCTTGACTTTTTTATATAAAAATTATACCATTATTTTTAATAAAAGGAGTCAAAAAT
>Bissell_p1__coassemble_1445_pt1 | contig 12161 bp, 6 predicted proteins | sample Bissell_p1__metabat2_low_PE_001 | metagenome-assembled genome bin Bissell_p1 | reverse complement strand
TTTATCAATAATATGTATGATTAAAATATAATAAATAAAAATTATGCAAAAGTGCAAATTAATTTTTAAAAATTTTAAATACTATTCACTAGTTTTAATATATTATTATATAGGATAATGAAACCCGTTACATTTGAGGCGTGCAATTATCGACATCGGTTTGCTGTTAAGATAATAGCAGTGAACTGAGGTATCACTTTTCTATTGATAAAAGTTTATGTAATAAGTATCTATGAGATACTTAAATCTATTATAAGAAAGGAGATGTTATAAATAAAAAAATTGTTATAGATCTATGCTATAAGAGGAATGTAAATTCATGGTATTTAGAGAAAGGGGAACTAAGATGAATAAAAAGACATTTCACAAAATTAGTGTTTGGTCATTAGCTGCAATGATGTCGCTTTCAACAATTAGTACAACTACTATTGGTTTATCAGCTAAAAATGTACTAAATGATCAAATCAGTACATTAGAGGTTGATGAAGCAGGTTATAATGTATTAGGTGCAGTTACATCAGCGTCAGTAGATGGGAATAAAGTTGATTTAACTATTAAAACAGGTGAAAAAATTCGTTTTACATTCTTAGAACAAAATGTATTTAGAATGTATATGGCTCCAGAAGGTGAAGAATTTAAAGACTATCCGGATCAAAATAGTAAAGATCATACTGCTACTATTACAAATAAAACAGATGATCAATATCAAAGTGAATATAATGTTGTTCCTGAATTAACAGAAACAGAAACAGCATATATTATTTCAACTAGTAAAATTAAAGTTGAAATTCAAAAAGCTAATTCATTAATGAAATTAATGAAAGTTGATGGAACAGTTGTATGGGAAGAAGCAGCTCCATTAAAGTATAAATCTGGAAGTACAATTCAAACATTAAAAACTAATGATGATGAATATTTCTATGGTGGTGGAACTCAAAATGGACGTTTCTCACATAAAGGAAAATCTATTAAAATTGTTAATACAAACAACTGGGTAGATAAAGGAGTTGCAAGTCCAAATCCATTCTATTGGTCAACAAACGGATATGGTGTTGTAAGAAATACATGGAAACCAGGGGAATATGATTTTGGTTCAAAAGATGCTCAAACTGTTACTACTACTCATAATGAAAAACGATTTGATGCATACTATTTTGTAGATGATAGTACTAAAGATATTTTAGGTGATTACTATGAATTAACAGGAAAACCTGCAGAACAACCTGAATATGCTTCATATTTAGGACACTTAAACTGCTACAATCGTGATTTCTGGTTAGAAGTACCAGAAGGAACTAGCGGAGCTGTTAAATTAGGAGATAAATGGTATAAAGAATCACAATCTGATAATGGTGGAACTAAAGAAACATTATTAGGTGATGCTGATACTACAGCTCAACAAATTATCGAAGATCACAAAGCACATGATATGCCATTTGGCTGGTTCTTACCAAATGATGGATATGGTTGTGGATATGGTCAAACTGATAGTCAAGCTGGAGACCTTGAAAATCTTAAAAACTTTGGTGATTATGCTAATGAAAATGGGGTTCAAATTGGTTTGTGGACACAATCTAATTTATGGCCAGCTGATCCAAGTAACCCACAAAAAGGTGAACGTGATATTTATAAAGAAGTTGAAGCTGGAGTTCATTCAGTAAAAACTGACGTTGCATGGGTTGGTGCTGGATATTCAATGGCATTAAATGGAATTAGTGTTGCATATGATGCAATTTCATCTAAATCAGGAATGAAACCACACATTGTTACATTAGATGGTTGGGCAGGAACTCAACGTTATGGTGGTATTTGGTCAGGGGATCAATCAGGAGGAAATTGGGAATATATTAGATTCCATATTCCAACTTATATTGGTACATCTTTATCAGGACAACCAAATATCGGTAGTGACATGGATGGTATCTTTGGTGGAAAAAACAAAACTGTTCAAACACGTGATTTCCAATGGAAAGCATTCACTACATATATGTTAGATATGGATGGATGGGGATCTAATCAAAAATCACCATGGGCTTTAGGTGAAGATAATACTTCAATTAACAGAACTTACTTAAAATTAAAGGCACAATTAATGCCATATATTAATACTATTTCACATGAAGCAACTGCTGAAGGTGGATTACCAATGATTAGAGCAATGTTCTTAGAAGAAGAAAATGCTTATACATTAGGTAGTGCTACTCAATACCAATATATGTGGGGAGATAATTTCTTAGTAGCACCAATTTATCAAAATACAGCTGCTGATGCAGAAGGAAATGATATCAGAAATGATATTTATTTACCAAGTACAAGTGATGTTTGGATTGATTATTTCACTGGACAACAATATAGAGGCGGACAAGTATTAAATAACTTTGATGCTCCTATCTGGAAATTACCAGTATTTGTTAAAAATGGTGCAATCATTCCAATGTATGCAGAAAATAATAACCCAGAAGCAATCACTGAAACAAATAAAGATGGTCTAGATAGATCACAACGTATTGTTGAATTCTATCCACATGGTTCAACACAATTTGAAGCATATGAAGATGATGGTAAAACATTGGGTGGAGCTTCTAGTACAACTTTATTAACTTCTGATGTTAAAGATGGAACTGCAACTTTAAAAGCTCAAAAAGCTGTAGGAAATTATCCAGGAATGGTAAAAGAAAGATCTAGTGAATTTGTTGTAAATGTTTCAAAAGCTCCAACTAAAGTAACTGGAACTGTTGCAGGTAAGGCTGTTGAATTTACAGCTGTATCAACTCAAGAAGAATATGATGCGGCTGAAGGTAATGTATATTTCTATAATGAAAACCCTTCTGTAATTGTTAAAGATTATGCAAGTGAAGGAAGTAAATACGAAAATACTGAAGAAACAACAACACCAAAATTATATGTAAAATCTACTGAAAAAGTTGATATTACTGAATATGATTTCACTGTAAATGTTGAAGGATTCGAAAATACTCAAGATTTAGGTGAAGATGTATTAGATGAATCATTAACTGCCCCTACAGGATTAGCGGAACAATCAAAAACTGATTCAGAAATTACTGTTGGATGGGATGCAGTAGATAATGCAGCAACTTATGATATCGAAGTAGATGGTACAGTATATCGCAATATTAAAAATCCAGAATATACACATTATGGATTATCATATTTAACTGATCATACATATCGTGTACGTACTGTTGCAGAAAATGGACATTATTCAAATTGGTCTGATTTAGTTACTATTACAACTAATGATAACCCATACCGTAATGTACCAGATGTAAGTGCATCATGGAGTTATGGAGATAACTGGGGTGATTTAGAAAATGCATTTGATCATGATACAGGAACAATGTTCCATTCATCAAATCCTGTAACTCCAGATCAAATGATGACATTAGATCTAGGGGCTGCTTACCAACTTGATAAGTTAACTTATCAACCACGTATGGACAATAAAGGTAACGGTACTGTTCAACAAATGGATGTTTATGCAAGTTTAGACGGTGTAAACTATACAAAAGTTTGGGACGGAAAAGCTAATGGAGATTGGACATACTCAAGCAGTATGGATGATCCAGATATTAAAGAAATGAAATTTAGCGGACTTAAGGCTCGTTATCTAAAAATTAGTGTATTAAAATCAAAAGGTGGATTCTTCTCTGCTTCTGAACTTACTCCATATAAAGTAGATGGAACAAATGCATGGGTTGTTGGAGATGTTAACAACTCAGGTACAGTTGATGATAATGACTTAACATTCTATGAAAACTACGTTGGATTAAAACCAGTTGATAACGATTGGGAATATTCAACATTAGGAAATATTGATAATAACAAAATTATTGATGCTTATGATATTTCATTTGTAGCTAGTATGTTAGGTGAAAAAATCACTAATGCTAAACAAGGAGTAGAAGGTAAGATTGAAATTATTCCTTCAAAAACTAATATTAAAGCTGGTGATGAAGTAACATTAAATTACTATGGAATTGGATTAAAGAACGTTAATGCATTTAGCGTTGAAATGCCAGTTGATACTGATTTATTTGAAGTAACTAATTTTGGTAGTGCTTCATTATCAACAGTATTTATGAGAAACTTCTCAAAAACTAGATTCCACAATGATGGTTCAGTTGATAACTATGTATGCTTTACTAACGTAGGTAATCAAGAATTATTAAATGGAACAGGAAGCTTAGCTAAAGTTACAATTAGAGCTAACGAAGACTTTACATGGGATACAAAAGCTACACAAGCAATTGTAGTTGGTCAAGATCTATCTAAAGCTGATGCGTTAATTGATATTACTCAAGAACCAACAGCTCCAGAAACAAAAAATGTTTTAGGATTAAATGATATCAAATCTATTACATTTGATAATGATAAAAAACAAGGTATGACTGGTAGCGAATTATGGCAACAATCTAATTGGAAAGAAATCTTATTTGATGGAAAAACTTCAGGTGATATGGCAGAATTTAAATGGTATTTCCCAGAAAAAGATATTGCTGAAGAAGTAAAACTTCCTACAGATATGAACTTTACATTTAATAAAGCAGAACCATTAAAAACTATTAAAGTCTATAACAGAGAAAAGAGTAATGGTCATGTAACAAGCATTAAAGCAACTGCTTATGCTGGAGATACTGCATATGACTTAGGAACTATTGATAAAGGTCAAGATGTATTTGAATTTACAGTTCCTGCAGAAGCAACAAATATTGATCGTGTAGTAATTACACCATTAACAAGTACTGGTACAGCTACTGGAACTCAAACTGGTAGTGAAACAAACCGTATGTTATCATTACGTGAAATTGAATTTGAAACTGATAGTGCAGTAAAAGCTACAGGTATTGAATTCACTAAAGATAGTGCTGATAGTGTATACACAGGTGCGATTGCTGAAGTATCTGCTGTTGTAACACCAAATAATGCAACTAACCCATTCTATGAAATTACAAGTAGTGATGAAAATATTGCTAAAGTAATTAAAATTCCAATGGAAGATAAATATATTTATGCAGTTCAAGGTATTAAAGAAGGAACAGTAACTTTAACTGCAACATCTAAAGATGGACAATTTACTGCTACTAAAGAATTTACAGTAACTCAAGGGGTAGATTCATCTGTATTACAAGGAGAAATTGATAAGTTTGAAGATTTATATGAAAACTTATATACAGTTGAAAGTTATGCTAAAGTAGAAGAATTAGTTAATGAAGCAAAAGAATTAATTGCTTCTGATGATGCAACTCAAGATGCAGTTGATAAAATTACAATTGACATTGTTAATGCAATGAAAGAATTAGAATTCAAAGGTTCTAATACTGATCAACCATCTAGTCAAAACTTAATTCCTCAAAATACATTAAAACGCTATGATGAATCAAGTATGTCTGCTTATGAAAAAGAAGATGCAAGTTATACAATTGATGGTAAAACAGATACAATTTGGCATTCAAATTACAGTTCAAGTTATAAATTACCACAATATGTAACTATTGATTTAGGTGCTGTTTATGACTTAGAACAAGTTAATATGTTACCACGTCAAAATAATCGTAATGGACATATTACACATTATCGTATTGAAGTAAGTACTGATGGAACTACATTTACACCAGTTGTAGAAGGATATTTACCACATGATGGTAATTCATTAGATAACCCTGGTGAAGAAAAAGAAATTAAATTTGATACAACAAAAGCTCAATATGTAAGATTTATTGCAATCGAATCATTAGGTGATAGAAATAATGCATATGCATCTATCGCTGAATTAAACTTCTATGGAACTACTGAAAGTGGAGAAGTAGAAACAGTAAATAAAGCTGCATTAGAAGCTGCAGTAACTACTGCAAATGCACTTAAAGAACAAGGAGCATTAAACAATGTTATTCCTGCGGTAGTGGCAGAATTTAATGCTGCACTTGCAGAAGCTGAAGGAATTTTAGCTGACTCAAATGCTGATCAAGCTACAGTTGATGCTTCATTCTTCCGCCTTGCAACAGCTATTCAAATGGTAGACTTTGTAAAAGGTGACAAAACAGAATTAATAAAATTAGTTGAAGAATATAGTAAACTTGAAGAAAATAATTATACTACAGCTTCATGGGAAGTATTTAAAGGTGCATTAGATGCAGCAATCGCTGTTAGAGATGATGAAAATGCCTTAGAATATGAAGTAAAAGAAGCATTAAATAACTTAAAAGATGGATATGCACAATTAGTTGTTGTTGCTGATAAGACAGCATTACAAGCCATGGTAGATAAAGTTAATGGATTAGATGAAAAATTATATACAGAAGCATCATGGGCAAAACTTGCTGATCCAATGGCAAAAGCTAATGAAGTGCTTGCAAATAAAGATGCAACCCAAGATGAAGTAAATGCTGCTTATGAAGCATTAGTAAGAGCATATCTAGAATTGAGATTAATTCCAAATAAAGATTTATTAGAAGATTTAATTAATAAAGCACAAAGCTTTGAAGCTGCTAATTATACAGCTGATTCTTATGCAAACTTACGTTCTGCATTATTAGTTGCTCAATCAACATTAGCAAATGAAAGTGCTGATGAAGCTGCAGTTAAAGCTGCTGTAGAAGGATTACAAGCAAGCATTGATGCTTTAGTACCAGTTAGTGCAGACAATAATGTTGCTTCTGGTGATAAAGTAAATGCTGGTGATAAGACTGCTATTGCAACAGGTGATTCAACAAGTATGTTATCATCAATTGCTGGTTTAGCATTAGCATCTATTGCAATGTTCGGTGCAAAAAGAAGAAAAAAATCTAAATAATTAAAATAATCAATATTTTAAAGAAATAGATTTTATTTAGTAAAAAGGGGAATTGGATCTATGGAGATAATTCCTCTTTTACTTTATCTTTTATTTATGATAAAATATTTTGGAATGGAGTGTTTAATATGAAAAAGAAATCAGCTATATTATTTTATGTATTATCTGTTTTATTTTTAATCATAACTATATTTGTAACTGCATATGGTTGGATAAACTTAGCTAGTTCAGCACAACAAGCTGGAGTATCACTACTAGAACAATGGGTAGTGGTTGCTCAAACATTGTTAGCTACTTCTGGTGGTTTTCTTGCTTTTACATTTATCTTTTTAGGAATTGGTTTAATTTTAAATAAATTAGATAAATAGATAGAATTTGATGATTTATTAAGTAAATCATCTTTTTTTATTGTTTTGATATAAAAGTATAATAATTGCAAATATTTAATATTATGATATTATATGATTTAATTTATAGAATTGGGGTGCAGAAATGGAAATATTAATTGAATCGATTGAAGAATCATTAATAACATTACCAATATTATTTATTGCCTGTTTATTAGTTGAGTATCTATCAAATAAAGATATAACTAATAAAATCTTAAAATATGATAAAATAGGCCCATTTATTGGATCGATTGTAGGTTGTATTCCACAATGTGGTTTTTCTGTTGTTGCAGCAAAATTATATTCAATGAAATATCTTACAACTGGAACTTTACTGGCTATATTCATTGCTACAAGTGATGAGGCCTTAGCAATTTTAGCAATTCATCCTAATTTATGGAAAGTGCTAGTAATATTAATTATTGGTAAAATAGTATTAGGAACATTAGTAGGATTAATAGTTGATTATTTTGAACATAGAAATAGAGATGATTATGAATATTTGCAAATTGCGCCATGTGACTGTGGTTGTCAAGATGGAATAGTTGTACCAGCTTTAAAACATACATTTAATATTTTTATCTTTATTTTATTAACAAATATAGTTTTTACTGTCCTAATTACATATATAGGTGAGGAAAATTTAAGTACGTTGTTGAAAACAAATATGCAATTTCAGCCTATTATTGCTGGATTAATAGGTTTTATTCCTAATTGTGCAGGTTCGGTAGTCTTAACGCAATTATATGTAAGTGGTGGTTTAAGTTTTGGAGCATTATTTACAGGTTTAACTACAAGTGCTGGGGTAGGAACATTAGCATTATTAAAATATAATGATAATAAAAAAATTTCCTTTAAAATATTAATTATTTCATATTTAGTTGCTTTAGCCGCTGGTTATATAATTTCAATTTTGGGATTTTAGTAGTATGTTTATTTTTATTTTGGTGATAATAAATTATAGAGCATATTAGATGACAAAAATAATAATTATTATTATTATTTAAATATAGGAGGGAATCACATGGAAAGAAATGATGATTTAAAGAAAGTTGTATTAGTTGGAACAGGCTTGGTAGGAATGTCAATGGCTTATTCTGTATTAAATACAGGAGGAATAGATGAGTTAGTATTGATTGATATCGATCAAGAAAAAGCAGTTGGAGAAGCAATGGATATTAGCCATGGGCTTCCATATAGTAAAAGTAGTTTAAAAGTAAAAGCTAGTGATTATAGTGATTGTAAAGATGCTGATATAGTAGTAATTACTGCCGGTGCAGCTCAAAAACCAGGTCAAACAAGATTAGAGTTAGCAAGCATCAATGCTAAAATTATGAAATCTATTACACGATCAATTATGGATACTGGTTTTGATGGAATTATTATTGTTGCAAGTAACCCAGTTGATCTAATGAGTTATGTAGTGCAAAAAGTATCAGGTTTACCTACTAATAGGGTAATTGGAAGTGGTACTATTTTGGATACAGCAAGATTAAGATATTTATTGAGTGAACATTTAAATATTGCTTCAACAAATATTCATGCTTATATTTTAGGTGAGCATGGTGATTCTTCATTCGTTCCATGGATGAACACTTATATTGGTTGCAAGAGTATGATGGAATATGTTGTTGAAATGGGTATTGATATGAATGAAATGCATAATATATATAAGGAAGTACAACAAGCAGCATATGAAATTATTAAAAGAAAAAATGCTACTTATTATGGAATTGGATTATCTTTAAATCGTTTAATTACAGCTATTTTAAGTAATGAAAATGCGGTTTTGACTGTTTCTGCTTATCAACAAGGAGAGTATAAGCAAGAAGGCTTATATATTGGGGTACCTGCAATAATTAATCGAAATGGTGTTTCTAAAATCATGACATTACATTTAAATGATGTTGATCAAAGTAAATTTGATAAGAGTTGTGAAACATTAAGAGAAATGATTGATAATGAATTAAATGCAATTATTAATAGTTAATAATTTTACAAAAATTATGTCTAGGTAATTTATCTAGACATTTTTTGTATAGTATTTAAAAACTAATAAAATCGTGTTAAATTATATGTAATAGTTAAAAGGGGAAGAGTATGAAAAATATAATAAAATTATTATTTATAAGTCTATTAGTTACAGGATGTGTCAATCAAGTGCAACAAAAAGATATAATTAAAACAAAGGTTTTAAAGCAACAAGAAATAGCATATATAACTAATCAAAGAGAGATAAAGTTACCTGAAACAATCAAAGAACCACAAGAACCAATTAATCAAGAACAGGATTTACCGGTAATTAAAAATAATCATTTAATTGTAATTGATGCGGGACATCAGGCTCATGGAAATAGTGAACAAGAACCAATTGGACCTGGAGCTAGCAAAACAAAAGCAAAAGTAACTACAGGTGCAACAGGGGTTGGTACTGGTAAGTTAGAATCTGTGATTAATTTAGAAGTTGCAATAAAATTACAACAAAAATTAGAAACATCAGGATATCAGGTAAAAATGATCCGAACTAATCAAGATGTTAATATTTCTAATCGTGAAAGAGCGATGATTGCTAACGATAGTAATTGCGCTGCTTTTATCAGATTACATTGTAATAGTGCTGATTCTAGTAGTGTTAGTGGAACATTAACAATGGCACCATCTTTAAATAATCCTTATTGTAGCCAAATTGCTAAGGCATCTTATAATTTATCGAAATGTATTGTAGATAATATTTGTAGCCAGACGGGGAGTAGAAATCGTGGCGTGATGATTAGCGATACAATGAGTGGAATTAATTGGTGCACAGTACCAGTAACAATTGTAGAAATGGGTTTTTTATCTAATTATGAAGAAGATAAATTATTAAGTGAGAGTAGTTATCAAGATAAAATTGTTGATGGAATAGTAAAAGGAATCAATGCTTATATGGAATGATAAATTTTTCTATGTAATCTTAAAATTATATGCTAGAATATATAAAGTGGGGTGAAAACATGGAAAAAAATATAGAATCAAAGCCACAACCAAAAAAGGTAATAAAAAAAAGACGAATAAAAGAAATTCTTTTCATCGTTTCAATGATTATTTGTTTAGGAATTGGCTTTATCTTTGGCTATATAATCAATAATCAAAATAATAATATAATAAAAAGTAGTGGTGATACTACCATTTTAGATGAAGCGTATCATATCTTAAAAAATGACTGGTATAATCCAAATGATACAAAAGTTAATATTGAAGGTAACTCAATTGCTGCTTTAGTAAGTTCCTTAGGGGATATTCATTCATCATACTTTACCTTTGAGGAATCATTAGCATTTAATCAAAGTGTAGATGGTAATTTTGATGGTATAGGGATTGGGTTTATAAGTTTAAATAGTGGGATTCTTGTTACTGAAGTTTATCCAAACAGTCCGGCCAGTGCCAGCAATATTAAAGTAGGTGACATTATTAATAAAGTTGATAATACTGATATTATAGGTAAAGATAGCGAAGAAGTAAAAAAACTAGTTCGTGGTGAAGCAGGAACAATAGTTAAATTATCTGGATATCGAAATAATGAAAATTTTGTTGCTGATGTAAAAAGAGGTAATGTAGAAACGGCAGTAAATGGTGAAATAAGAGAAGAAAATGGAAAAAAATTTGGTTATATTGAAATTACGACATTTGGGTCATCAACCGGTGAAGAAGTAGAAAATTATTTGGAACAATTTGTTGATGCAAAAATTAATAATATTGTTTTTGATTTACGCGGTAATGGTGGGGGCTATTTAGTGGCTGCTAATGATGTATTAAATTTGTTTGTTGATAAAGGTCAAACAATGTATCAGATGAAAGAAAAAAAAGGTGCTGCTCAAAAAGCTAAGGCATCTGATGGACCAAAATATAATTTTCCTAATAGTTATATTTTAGTTGATGGACAGACTGCTTCTGCTTCAGAAGTTGTTGCTGGGGCACTACAGGAACTATGTAATTTTAAATTAGTAGGAAGCCAGACTTATGGAAAAGGAACTGCTCAAACACAGAAGCAATTAAGTGATGGTTCTGTATTAAAATATACTTATGCTCGTTGGATGTTACCTAGTGGTAAATGGATTAATGGTGAGGGATTAACGCCTGATTATTTAGTTGAAAATACTGATATTAGTGAAATTTCAACTAGAGTAATTGAAAATAATTTAAGCTTTGATTGTGTCGATAGTAATGTTAAATCACTACAAAAAGGATTAAAGATATTAGGTTATGATTGTAAAAGAGAGGATGGTTATTTTTCAAATGAAACTGTTGTTGCCTTAAAGCAATTTGAAAGTGCCAATAATTTAACAGTTGATGGAATTTATCAAGATCATGATAAAGATATTTTATTAAGTAAATTACTTATTTTTATTGATGAACCGGCTAATGATTATCAATATAAAAAATTAATTGAAATTATGAATTAAATATAAAAGCAAAACCAGCTAAAACTATATGTTGAAGCTGGTTTTATTTTTAACGTATAACATTCTTCAATTCTTTATACTGACTTAACGTTTCTAGTGTTACAAACTGGTAGCCATTTCTATCTAATTCTTCCAATGCCATCTCTAGTCCATCTATTGTAAATGTATGAATATCATGAATCAATATTACTGCTCCATCAAAGGCTTTGTTTACTATTGTCTCTTTTATTTTACTTGCATTTTTTACTTTCCAGTCTTCTGTATCTAAATTCCATAGTGCTATCTTCATTCCGTTATTTGCTATTACCTGTTTTGCTGTTTCATTCACTGCTCCATATGGTGGTCGGATGATTTCTGGTTCATATCCTGTTATTTTGAATATCTCATTTTGTGTATCCACTATCTGTTTTTCTGTTCCGTTTGCATCCAGTTTCCTTAAATCCGGATGATCCCATGAATGACTCCCTATTTCAAATCCATGTTCATATACTGTTTTTACTATTTCTGGATACTGTTTTA
>Bissell_p1__coassemble_1277_pt1 | contig 13362 bp, 9 predicted proteins | sample Bissell_p1__metabat2_low_PE_001 | metagenome-assembled genome bin Bissell_p1 | reverse complement strand
TATCAATAATGAAAGATATAAAAATAATAAAAAATGAATAAATTTTATTAAAAATATTGTTAGAGAAGCGCTTACATGTTAGGATTTATACATAGAATAATATTATATTTTCTATGGGAAAGAAAAGGAGAAAAGAACAATGAAAACAAAATGGGACAAAAAGGTGTCGGTAGCATTGAGTGCTACAATGGTTTTATCCGTTGCTCCAGTAAATGTTTTAGCAAAATCTGATGCTAAAATTACGCAATCTGAACCTGAAGAGGTTTATGTTGATATTATTGGAGAAGGACAACGTTCTACTCTATTCAATGAAAATTGGAAATTTCATCGAGGAGATGTAGAAAATGCGCAAGATGTAAATTTAAATGATACAACGTGGGAGAGTATTAATTTGCCACATGATTATAGTATAGATCAAGAATTTACAACTAGTGGAGAAGCTGAAAGTGGATTTTTACCTGGTGGTGTAGGATGGTATCGAAAATCATTCGTTGTACCTGAGAAGTATAAAGATAAGCAATTTATGGTTGAATTCGATGGTGCTTATATGAATGCAGAGGTATATTTAAATGGTAAAAAATTAGGAGATCACCCATATGGTTATACTGCTTTTGCATTTGATCTTACTGAAGGATTAATTTATGATGGTAAAACAGAAAATGTTTTGGTAGTAAAGACTAATAATCAAATTCCAAGTAGTAGATGGTATTCTGGTAGCGGAATTTATCGTGATATAACATTGACAGTAACTGATGATGTTCATGTAGGATATAACGGAACGCAAATTGTTGCTCAAAATCTAGAAGCTAATAAAAATGGAACAGTAGAAGTTGATGTTACAACTACTGTAGAAAATGAAAGTGATACAACTAAGTTAATAACAGTAAAAAATACTTTGTTTAATGAAAAAGGCGAAGTTGCAAGTAATACAACAACTAGTCAAATAGAAATGGCTGCAGACAGTGTTCAAGATATTGAACAAAGCATTAATATTGAACAACCAGAATTATGGTCAGTAGATGATGCTAATATGTATAAAATGAAAACTGAAATTGTAGCTAATGATGAAGTTTTAGATACATATGAATCTGATTATGGATTCCGTTATTTTGATTTTGATAAAGACACTGGTTTTTCATTAAATGGTGAAAAAATGAAATTAAAGGGTGTAAGTATGCACCATGACCAAGGGTCACTTGGAGCGGTTGCAAATCGTGATGCTATTGAGCGACAGGTCAAAATACTAAAAGAAATGGGTTGTAATGCTATTCGTGTTACTCATAATCCAGCAGCATCAGCACTGTTAGATATTTGTAATGAATATGGTATGCTTATAATTAATGAGGCATTTGATGGTTGGACAGAGTATAAAAATGGGAATGTAAGTGATTATACTTCACATTTTAAAAAGACTATTACTGAGGATAATCAAATTATTAATGGTAAACCAGGAATGCAATGGGGAGAATTTGATACTAAGGCAATGGTTGATGGAGCAAAAAATGATCCTAGTGTAATTATGTGGTCTGTTGGTAATGAAATAACTGAGGGGGTATATACTGATACTTCTCATTACGTTGATGTTGCAGGCAATATTATTGATTGGATTCAAGAAATCGATACGAGTAGACCTGTAACTATTGGAGATAATCAAAAAAATACTAATCCTAATGCGATGATTAGTAAAATAAATCAAAAAATTTATGAATCTGGTGGAGTTGTAGGATTAAACTATGCTAATAATAGTCAAACTGTTGCAATGCATAACACTTATCCTGATTGGCCGATATATGGTTCTGAAACTGCAAGTGCAATTCATAGTCGAGGAATTTATAATGTAACTGGCAGAGATAATACTAATTTACAAATGTCTGAATATGATAATGATGAAGCTAAAGTAGGATGGGGACATTCAGCTAGTGATGCATGGAGTTTTGTTATTAAAAATGATTTTAATGCAGGTGAATTCGCTTGGACAGGATTTGATTATATTGGAGAACCTACGCCTTGGAATGGAACTGGTTCTGGATCAGTAAGTGGTCAAGGAGCAAAACCTAAATCTTCATTCTTTGGAATTGTAGATACAGCTGGTTTTCCTAAAGATACATATTATTTATATAAGAGTCTTTGGGATGAAAATAGTACAACATTACATTTGATGTCTACATGGAATAATGATGAAATTGTTAAAGATGCAAATGGAAAAATTAAAGTAGATGTATTTACTAATGCAGCAAAAGTTGAATTGTATTTAAATGGTGAAAAAGTTGGTGAAGATAGTGCTACTAAACATACAACACCATTAGGCTATACTTATCAAACATTCTCTAATGGAGAATTTTATCCAAGTTTTAAAGTTGCTTGGGCAGCCGGAAAATTAAGTGCCAAAGCATATGATGAAGCAGGAAATTTAATTAGCGATACTGAAGGAAGAGATAGTGTATCAACTAATAGTAATGCAACTAAATTAGAAGCCTATGCTAATAAAACAGAAATAATGGCTGATGGAACTAGCTTGTCATATATTACTGTTGATGTTAAAGATGCTAATAATAATATAGTTGCTGGGGCTAATAACAAAATTAATTTCTCAATTGAAGGAGAAGGAAAGATTGTTGGAGTTGATAATGGAAATCCTAGTGATACTGATAGTTATAAAGGAAATTCGAGAAAAGCCTTTAGCGGAAAAGCTTTAGTAATTGTTCAGTCAACAAAAAATGAAGGTTCATTTACAGTAACTGCAAGCTCTGATGGTTTACAATCAACAAGTGTAACTGTAAATACAAAGCGTCCTAAAGTTGAAGGAGATACTTATTTACAAAGTTATAAGATTTCTAAAAATACATATGTTGGAGTTGGACAAGAACCAGAATTACCACAAACAGTTGCTGGAACTTATAATAATGGTGAAGTAAAAGAATTGAATATTGAATGGGATAGTTATGATAAATCTAAATTAAATACTGTTGGAGAATTTACAGTTACTGGAAAATTACAAGATAGTGATGCAATTGTATCAATTACCATCCATGTAATTGGTAATGTAGTTGCAATGGAAAGTTATTCAACAGTAACTAATGTCGGTGTTGTACCACAATTACCACAAACATTGCGTGGTTTCTATGAAGATGGAAAATATAGTGAAGCTTTCCCGGTAGCTTGGGATATTCCTGAGGGTGCTTTTGCAAATGAAGGTATTGTAACTATTCAGGGAACAGCAAGTGTATTAGATGGAACTAAAGATGTTATAGCAACAATTAGAGTAGCACCTAAATTAGAAGATTCTACTAATATAGCTTCTAAAGATTACCAAGATGCTCCTGTCTTTACAAATGGTAGAATGCAAAATGGTGTAGCAAGTGATCCATCAAATGTTGCAATTAGTGACTCATTATTAAGATTAAATGATGAAATTAGTAATGAAAGTGTAGATACTAATGCTAGATGGACAAACTGGTCTTTAAGAAATGAAAATCCACCAGTAGATACTTATGTACAATTAGAATGGCAAAATGAATATACGATGCAAAATGTAAAACTTTGGCATTTTACAGATAATACATATAGTGTTTTACCGGGTGATGATAATGTTCGTTTTGAATACTTTGATAGTAAAACTAATGAATGGAAAGAAATAGAATCTTCACATATAACACAAGTTCCATATACTTCTGGTGACACACCATATGGATTTGTAACACCAATTACTACAAGTAAATTAAGGATTTGGTTAAAGGCACCACAAGCGGGTAAATGTATTGGATTAACAGAAGTCGAAGTATATAATTACATTAAACAAACAGAAGCTAATACAACTACTAATCTTGATGAATTAAAATTAAATGATACTAACATTGAAGCTTTTGAAGGTTTTGATAGATATGATGAAGAAACTAAAACATATACTGTAAACTTAAAAACAACTGAATATCCAACTGTTGAAGCAAGTGCTAAAAATAATGAATCAATCACTGTTTTACCGGTATATAACGATGAAGTTAAAATCAGTGTAAAATCAGAAGATGGGAAATCTGTTGCAATTTATACAATTAAGTATAATAAAGAAGTAACAGAAGTAGATAAAAATAAACTTCATGAATATGTAAATAGTCAAGAAATTACTAATGCTATTAATTCAATTGATAAATACACTGTTGAGTCATATCAAACATTTAAAGAAACATATGATAAAGCAAATGAAGTATTAGTAAAAGCAGATGCAACACAAGATGAAGTAAATCAAGCTTATCAATTATTAAAGACTGCGTATGAAAAGCTAGAAGAAAGAGTAATTGAAGGAAATGCAAATAAATTTGAATTATCAATTGCAATAAATTTAGCTAAAACAATAACTAATGAGGATTTAAAGAATGTTATACCAGTAGTAGTAGTTGAATTTAAAGATGCGTTTGCTCAGGCTCAAATAATTTTAGATAAAGCAGATGCAACACAAGATGAAGTTGATACAGCGTTTAATCGTCTTGCAAATGCTATGTGGAAATTAGAATTCTACAAAGGTGATAAGGCAAAATTGCAAAAATTTGTTGAACAGTTAGCTAATTTAAATAAAGATGCATATAGTAACAAAACTTGGCTTACATTTGAAGCAGCATTAAACAATGCCAATGCTGTTTTGGCTAATGAAAATGCAATGCAAGAAGAAGTAGATGAAACATATACTAAATTAGTTAAAGCATTCTTAGAATTAAGATTGATTCCAAATAAAGATTTATTGGCTGATTTAATTAATCAAGCAGAAAGATTAAACGCTAATGATTATACAGTAGAGTCTTACGCTAAATTAAATACAGCACTTGTAAATGCTAAAAGTGTATTTGGAAATGTTGATGCAACAATAGAAGATGTAACTGCAGCCGAACAAGCAATTGAAACAGCGTTAACAAAATTAGTAAAAAAATCATCTTTATCAAATAATGATAGCAGTATAGTAAATAACGATGACACTACAAGCATAAAAACAGGGGATGTAACTAGTTTTACAAGTATAACAGGTTTAGGAGCTTCATTAAGTGCTCTTGCATACTTATTTGTTTCTAAAAAGAAAAAAAATAAGAAATAAATCTATTATTGATATGGGTAAAATCGCTTTACAAAAAGTGGTTTTACCTTTTTTTGTTTGATTAAATATAAAAAGCTATTGAATATTATTATATCCAATAGCTCTATATATAATAAAATAGTAATTTATAAGTTAAAATTTATGTATTAGTCAAATTCAATTTTTCCATTACATAAAAAATTAATGATAAAATCATAGCTACAATACAAGCTAATACCATTCCTGTTAATTGAATTCCACCAAAATTTAAAGTAATGCTACTTAATCCTGTTACAAAAACAACAGATGTCAAAATTAAATTTTTATTAATTGAATAATCAACATGTTGGTCAACTAATATTCTTAATCCACTAGTACCGATCATACCATATAGTAAAAAGCTAATACCGCCAATAACGGAACCTGGAATTGTTTGAATTAATGCAGATAGTGGTCCAACAAAGGAACAAATAATTGATAAAACTGCAGCACCAGCAATAACTTGAACACTATAAACCCCAGTGATAGCCATCACACCAATATTTTCACCATATGTTGTAGTTGGTACGGATCCAATTAAACCAGAAATCATAGTAGAAAAATTATCTCCTAATAAAGAACGATGTAATCCAGGGTCTTTAATTAAATCACGCCCAATAATTTTACCAGTTACTACTTGGTGACCAATATGTTCTGAAGTGATAACTAAAAGAACAGGCAAGATCATTAAAATAGCATTGATATCAAATTTAGGAGCAGTAAAATTAGGTAATGCAAATAACGGAGCATTAATAACTGCAGAGAAATCAACTAACCCAAAACATATCGCACTAATATAACCGCAGATAATAGCAATTAAAATTGGAATAACACTTAAAAATTTTCTAAAACAAATATTTCCTACAATAGCTACACCCAAGGTAATTAAAAATACCCAAACATTTGCTGCTTCGATATTATTTCCTAATAACCCAGCATTATTAGCTGCAGTAGCACTTAATTCTAAACCAATTAAAGCTACAACCGGTCCCATGGCAGCAGGTGGTAAAACAATATCAATCCATTTAGTACCACATTTTTTAATTATAAAAGCAAGTAAACAGCCACAAAACCCTACAGCAACAAAGCCCCCTAAAGCATAGGGATAACCATATTTAGAAATTACAATATTTGCAGGTGCAATAAATGCAAAACTTGAACCTAAATAAGCAGGAGATTTTCCTTTAGTAATTAATATAAATAATAATGTTCCCACTCCATTCATGAAAAGAACAATTGCTGGATTAATCCCAAACAAGAATGGAACTAACACACTGGCTCCAAACATTGCAAACATATGTTGCAATGATAAAGGAAAAAGTAGTTTTTTTGGAACTTTTTCTTCTACTTGAATAATTTTTTTCTTAGACATTTTATCCTCCTTTTAATCTAATGTATTATGTCATTTTTTTTTAATGATGTCTAGTTAAATTTATTTGGTGGCTATTTATAAATATTATTTTATGATATACTAAAAAAAATTTTATTTGGAGGAAATTATAATGATACGTAAAGCAACAATTCAAGATCTTGATCAAATTACTAAAATTGAGTCAAAATGTTTTCCTATAAGCGAAGCAGCTTCTAAAAAGAGTTTAGAAGCTAGAATTTTAACATTTTCAAATAGTTTTTGGGTTTTAGAAGTAGATAATCAAATAGTTTCTTTTATTAATGGAATGATTACTAACGAAAAAACAATTAATGACGAAATGTTTGAAGATGTAACCCTTCATAACCCTAATGGAGATTTCCAAGCTATTTTTGGGGTTGATACATTACCGGAATATCAAGGTAAGGGATATGCAAGTATACTAATGAATGCTGTAATTAAAGAAACCTTTGAAAAGGGATATAAAGGATGTATTCTTACTTGTAAAGAAAAATTAATTAGTTTTTATGAAAAGTTTGGTTATGTTAATTTGGGAATTTCTAATTCTAAGCATGGTGGAGCAGTTTGGTATGATATGATTTTAGAGTTCAAAAAATAAAAATCGTTTTGTTTGTAAAAAATAATTTTTTATAATACAATGATAAAAAAATTAAGGGAGTGATGATATGGAAATATTTATAGGTCTGATGCTTCCTTTTATAGGAACTGTATTGGGAGCTGGTTGTGTTTTTTTTATGAAAAATAAGATGAACTCCTTAGTTCAAAAAATATTATCAGGATTTGCTTCAGGGGTGATGGTGGCAGCATCGGTTTGGTCACTTTTAATACCAGCGATGGATATGTCGGAAAATCTTGGTAAACTATCTTTCGTTCCGGCAGCAGTGGGGTTGATGTTAGGAATTTTATTTTTATTAGTTTTAGACCATACTATCCCCCATATGCATTTAGATAATAAAAAAGAAGGCATGAAAAGTAATTTGAAAAATTCAACAATGTTAGTATTAGCGGTAACTTTACATAATATTCCTGAAGGAATGGCAGTAGGAACAGTTTTTGCTGGAATGTTAAGTGGTAGTGCAAAATTAACTTTTGCTGGTGCAATTGCTTTGTCGCTTGGAATTGCAATTCAAAATTTTCCAGAAGGTGCGATTATTTCTATGCCGTTAAAAAGTAGCGGAATGAAAAAACATCGAGCTTTTTTATATGGGGTTGCTTCAGGAATTGTAGAACCTATAGCAGCTTTTATTACTATTTTATTAGCATCATATGTAACACCATTTTTACCTTATTTTTTATCTTTTGCAGCTGGAGCAATGCTATACGTAGTAGTTGAGGAATTAATTCCTGAGGCAAGTCAGGGGAAACATAGTAATATTGCAACAATTGGTTTTGCAATCGGTTTTGTAATAATGATGATTCTTGATGTCGCAATGGGCTAGTAACAAAATCTTAACTTAATCTTTAGTTGTTTATAGTGGTTGTGTTTTATGGATTTAGTAAAATATAACCAAGGAGTGATGATAATGAAAGGAAAACTATTGATATTAACAGTATTGATGATAATTGAAAGTAATAAATCTAGTGTTTTTGCTTATGGAGGGGCTAAAAATACTAATTTATCTGGAGGTATGCTATTGTTTTTTGTGCCTTTGATGTTGGGAATTGTGTATCTTGCAAATAAAGATGAAATTAATTGATGAATTATTTATATTATGTTAGTAATATTATTAACATAATTAGATATATTGTTATTGGAGGCAATTTTTATGAATAAATTTGCTTTGATAGTAGTTATATTATTTACACTAATTGAGCTTATGATTGGTGAAGTTGTAGTATGTGGAATACCATTATGGGTCGTTGGATTAATTGTATTTAGTTTTGTTTGGATGGGAATTATTTATATAAAAGATGAGGTTAAGATCAAGGGTGTATATTAATAGCAAAAAAGGGTTTTAAAACCCTTTTTTAATTGTCATTATACATTTCAAAAGAAGAAGCAATAAATAGAAATAACAAACCAGTATGAATCCAAAAAATTGTATAATCCAACATACCATGGATTAAAATAATAGCTATGCATGAAATAACTAAAGCAACATAACGATAATTGAGTTTTCTTTTATAGATAGAAAACAATCTTTTACAATTATCAGTAATATATGGTATTAAAACAGAAATACCTAATATTCCAAAAGAAAGAATAGGATCAAGATAGACACTATGGGCATGTTGGGTATTATGACCTGCATATTGTTTAAAAATCATCATATAAGTCATTGGGCCTTGACCAAATAAAGGATGAGCTTGAATTCCTTTGATTGCGGCTTGCCATATTTTTGTTCTTACTGAAAAATTATCCATCAGTTTTTCAATACGAGGAAATTGCTCAGGATTAATGATAAAATAAATACCTAGCATTAAAGCCACTAAAGCAATTAAAGCACATATTTTATAATTGCGGTTAATAATTAAAAATACAAGCATTGCAAAAGCAGTAGCAATGAGTGCAGTTCGACAACCTGTCATATACAACAAAAAGAAATTTATACAAGCAACAATAAAATAATAAATTTGTTTTTTGATATCTTTAGTGCCAAATATTTTATAACCAATCATCATGATGATAAATTCAATCATCATTGCATAATAATTCGCATTAAAAAACACCGAATTCAATCGATTTTCGCGTCGACTAAATATTTTTAAAGTAAAATGATCATAGCCCAAACGTTGTAAAATTTGAGTTTGTTCATATAATCCATAAATTGCCCATAAAACAGATAAAGCAATTAATAAATCGACAATAAATTCAAAAACATCTTGATTAATATATTGCCGATAATACAACATTAATGATACAAACATAAATATCAAAGCAACGCAACCTACACCAACCCAATTTTGATAGATTATGGAAATAATTAGACTAATTAGCATAAAAATTATCAAGTATTTGGATTTAGGAGTATTTTTAAAAGCATTTGTGATTTTTTTAGTGTAGAATAGATATATAGTTTCTACTAATAAAATTGGTACACAAATATAAAATGGAGTTGATAAACAAAGAACCGTTGCAATGATAAATAATTGTTCTTTAGAAAATTTTTCTTTTAGATATTGCATATTGTACCTCCAAGTAATGATACTATAACATAATTGTAAATTAGATACAAATAAGGAGAAATTGATGAAAAAGTTTTTATATGTTTTTAATTATCCTCCTGAAGATAAAGATTTATGTGCTTTAGAATTTAGAGCAATGTTTAAACAGGAGTATATTAGTAAATATTATTTAAGTAATAAAGATTATGATGTTAATAAAAGTGTTTTTATGAAAGCAAAAATTGATATTTGGGGAATTAATCAGGACTTTTATAAATTGGTTAAACAAATTACTAATTTAAATAAATGTTATCAAGATTTTAAAATCATTTATTTAAAAAATGAAATTACTCATGTTGAATATGAAGAAACATTGCAAAAATGTAAAGAAATATCATGGGCAATTAAGGGCAGTGTTAATATGTCAAAACCACGGCATACAATTGCAATTACTAAATTTAATAATGTTTGGCTTTGTGGGTATTATCATCATGGAATACCGTCATGGAAAAAACATGATTATAAACCACATACGTTTTCTAACTCATTAGACATTCGTTTGGCCAGAACATTGGTAAATATAGCTGTAAGTGATAGTAAAGAAATTAAAATTGTTGATCCTTGTTGTGGCATGGCAACAGTAGTTCTTGAAGGATTAGCGTTAGGTATAGATATTGAGGGGTATGATATTTCCCGAGAAATATCATGGGCGGCAAGAAAAAATCTAAGATATTTTGGTTATGACGAATCCCTAATTAATCGAACTAGCATACATGATTTAAATAAACATTATGATGTTGCAATTTTAGATATCCCATATAATTTATATACACCAATTACATATGATGAGCAGTGTAAGATAATAGAATCTGCTCGTAAAATATGTGATAAAATGATAATAGTAACTTTTGAAGATATGACAAAAGAGATAAACCAAGCAGGTTTTTCTATTGTTGACAGTTGTTTAAGAAAGAAAACAGAGTATGTTAAATTTGGGCGCTATATTTATGTATGTGTTTAAAGGGTTTATAATGAAAGTGATTTTGTCACTTTTGTTTTTTTATGGATATAATGAGTATAAATGGAGGGGATTAGATGAAATTGAGTAAATATTTAAAGGTGTATTGGTTGCCAGCAATGATTGGTTTTATTTTTAAAATTGCAGAAGCATTTTTAGAATTAATGGTACCTTTAGTAATGGCAGATATAATTGATATTGGAATAAAAAATAATGATAAAAGTTATATTTTAATGAGAGGGGCAGTATTAGTTGTTTTAGCAATTATTGGATATCTATTTGCTTTGGTTTGTCAATATTATGCTTCCTTAACTTCACAAAGCGTTGGGACTGAACTTAGAAAAGATATGTATCATCAGATAAATAAATACGATCACTCTAATTTAGATAAATTAGGAACACCAACTTTGGTAACTAGATTAATAAATGATGTTGTACAAATCCAACTAGCAATTGCAATGACAATTAGATTAACATCTAGAGCTCCTTTTATCATGATCGGTTCATTAGTATTAGCATTTTTTATTAGTGGTTCCTTAGCTTCAATTTTTATTGTTGGAGCAATAATATTAGCAGTAATAATGTTTGTAATTACTTTAATATCAATACCTTATTTTAATAATATACAACATAAATTGGATCAAATTAGTTTAATTGTTCGTGAAAATTTAAATGGGATTAGAGTTATTAGGGCTTTTGCCTCACAAAAAAAAGAAGTAAATAGATTTACTGGAGAAACTAGTAATCAAAAAGAAATTCAAATAAAAGTTGGTAAAATTCAAGCATTACTTAATCCATTTACATATTTAATTGTAAATTTAGCGATTGTATTAATCATATATTTTGGTGGTATTAAAGTAAATATAGGAGATTTATCTCAAGGAGAAATAATCGCTTTAATTAATTATATGAATTCAATCTTATTAGCATTGATTGTTTTTGCAAATGTAATATCAATCTATAATAAGGCAGGTGCTAGCTATTCTAGAATTATAGAAGTGTTAGAAACCCAGCCAGAAGTTAAAAATACAGCAACCTTTGATAAATGGTTAGATAATAAAGAGGTTATTAGTTTTAAAAATGTAAGTTTTGCATATGATAAAAGAAATGTGTTAGATGATATAAGTTTTACAATTGAACAAGGTCAAAGTATTGGGATTATTGGAGGAACTGGAGCTGGCAAAAGTACTTTGGTGAATTTAATTGAGCGTTTTTATGATGTGAGTAGTGGAGAAATTTTAATAAATGGAAAGTCAATTAAAGATTATGATTTACATATATTAAGAAGTTTTATTGGATATGTTCCGCAATCAATAAGTTTAATTTCTGGAACAATTCGTGAGAATTTACAATTTTCCAATAAAAATGCTGAAGATAGTTTCTTGATACAAGCTTTAAAGATGGCTCAAGCAAAAGAATTAATTGAAAATAAAAAAGGGTTGGATACTTTTATTGAACAAGGAGGAAAGAATCTATCAGGGGGACAGCGCCAAAGGCTAACAATTGCTCGAGCTTTAGTTAAACAACCTAAAATATTAATTTTAGATGATAGTTCAAGTGCATTAGACTATGCAACTGATTATAGATTACGCCAAGAATTAAAGAAATTAGATATGACAAAAATTATAGTTTCTCAACGAATTGCTTCACTTGAAAGTATGGATAAAATTATGGTTTTATATCATGGTAAATTAGTTGGTTTTGATAGTCATGAAATGTTGATGAAAAATTGTCAAATTTATCAAGAAATTTATATTTCTCAACGTGCAAATGGAGGTGATAAGTGTGGACAGTAAAGTAATTAAAAGATTAATTAGATATTGTAAACCGTATCGCTTAATATTATTGTTTATTTTTATTTTATCTATAATTAGTGTTTTGCTGACTTTGTTGACACCAGTTTTATTTGGGCAAGCAGTTGATTTATTAATTGGTATTGATAAAGTGAATATGAATGCATTGTTTACAAAATTATTTGTTATTACAGTGGTAATTGTTTTGACAGCACTTGTACAATGGCTTTTAGGACAGTTAACTAATAAAATTACCTATAATATTATCAATACTTTACGCAATAGCATTTTTGAAAAAATTCATTTGTTGCCATTAAAGTATTTAGATAAACAATCACGAGGAGATATTATTAATCGAGTAATTAATGACATTGATTTAATTGGAACTGGATTATTACAAAGTTTTACAAGTTTGTTTACAGGAATTACAACAATAATTGGGACAATTGTAATTATGTGTTTGATTAATTTATCGATTGCAATAGTAGTAATTGTTTTAACACCATTATCATTAGTAGTAGCATCAGTAATTGTAAAAAGAACGCATATTTATTTTAAAGAACAATTAGATATTCGAAGTGAAATGAATGCTTATATCGAAGAGATGATTGTAAATCAAAAGCTTATTAAAGCTTATAATTATGAAAATATTAATGAAGATAATTTTTTTAAAATAAATCAAAAAATGCATGTTAGTGGGATTAAATCACAATTTTATGGTGCGTTGATCAATCCTACAACAAGAGTAGTTAATAATTTGGTTTATGGTGTAGTTGGAGTATTTGGGGCAATAAGTGTTATAAATGGACATTTTTCAGTAGGAATGCTCTCAAGTTTTTTAACGTATGCAAATCAATATACAAAACCATTTAATGAAATTTCTTCGGTTATGTCAGAAATGCAAACATCATTAGCAGCTAGTCAAAGAGTTTTTGGATTTTTAGATGAAAAAGAAGAA
>Bissell_p1__coassemble_1254_pt1 | contig 13540 bp, 10 predicted proteins | sample Bissell_p1__metabat2_low_PE_001 | metagenome-assembled genome bin Bissell_p1 | reverse complement strand
CAATTGGGACATTATCAAATTGGATATATTAAGACATTATCATTTTTGAATCAGATTCACCTCATTATATTGTATGAAACTAATTGAAAACAATGTATAACAGTGATATAATTCAGCCATGGAGGAATAATTAATATGGATAAAAAAACAATTAAAGATATTGAAGTCGCTGGTAAAGTGGTTTTATGCCGTGTTGACTTCAATGTACCAAGAAACAAAGAAACTGGAGAAATTACTAATGATAACCGTGTTGTAGCGGCTTTACCTACAATCAATTATTTATTAGAACAATCACCAAAATGTGTAGTTTTATTCTCACACTTAGGAAAAGTTAAAACTGAAGAAGATAAAGCTAAAAATGATTTAGCAGTTGTTGCTCCTTGTTTAGAAAAACATTTAGGAAAACCTGTTACTTTTGTAAATGCTACAAGAGGACCAATTTTAGAAGATGCAATTAAAAATGCAACTGATGGAGCAGTAATTTTAGTTCAAAATACTCGTTATGAAGCTGGAGAATCAAAAAATGATCCTGAACTTGGAAAATATTGGGCTTCATTAGGAGATGTATTTGTAGAAGATGCATTTGGTTCAGTACATAGAGCGCATGCTTCAACTGCTGGGATTCCTGCGCATTTACCAAGTGCCGCTGGATTCTTAGTAGAAAAAGAAATTGCATATATTGGAAAAGCTGTAAATGATCCTGAAAGACCAATGGTTGCAATTTTAGGTGGAGCAAAAGTTTCTGATAAAATTTTAGTTATCGAAAACTTATTAAAAATTGCTGATAAAGTTATTGTTGGTGGTGGAATGAGTTATACATTTGCTGCTGCTCAAGGATATAAAATTGGAAATTCTTTAGTAGAAGAAGATCGTATTCAAGTTGCTAAGGATATTCTTGCAAAAGCTGGAGATAAATTATTATTACCAGTGGATTCTGTAGCTAATACTGCATTTGCACCAGAAGGTGATATTAAAGTATTTGAAGGAGATATTCCTGAAGGATATATGGGATTAGATATTGGACCTAAATCAGTTGAAAATATTAAAGCTGCATTACAAGGTGCTAAAACTGTTATTTGGAATGGTCCAATGGGTGTATTCGAAATGGAACCATTTGCTAAAGGAACAATTGAAGTTTGTGAAGCTTTAGCTAATTTAGATGGAGCTAATACAATTATCGGTGGTGGAGATAGCGCCGCTGCTGTAATGCAACTTGGATATGCTGATAAAGTTTCTCATATCTCAACAGGTGGAGGAGCTTCATTAGAATATATGGAAGGTAAAGTGCTTCCTGGTATTGCTGCAATTGATGATAAATAATAAGGGGAAATAATAATGAGAAAACCAATTATCGTAGGAAACTGGAAAATGAATAAAACAATCGCTGATACTAAAACATTTGTTGAAGCGGTTGATGGAAAAGTTACTGATAGTGCTGATTGGGGAATTGCTACTCCATATTTAGCTTTACAAACAGCAAAAGCAGAAGCTAAAAAATTGTTAGTTGCTGCTGAAAATTGCCATTTTAAAGATAGTGGTGCTTACACTGGTGAAGTTAGTGTAGAAATGTTAAAAGAAATCGGAGTTGAATGGGTTATTTTAGGTCACTCTGAAAGAAGACAATATTTTGGTGAAACTGATGAAACAGTTAATGCAAAAATGCTTCAAGTATTAAAAAATGATATGACTCCAATCGTATGTGTTGGTGAAACTTTAGAAGAATATGAAGCTGGAACTACAAAAGACGTAGTAAAAAAACAAACTGTAGCTGCATTTAAAGATGTTTGTCCTAAATGTGCAGCTCGTAGTGTTATCGCTTATGAACCAGTTTGGGCAATTGGAACTGGTAAAACAGCTACTAATGAAATTGCTCAAGATGTATGTGCATATATTCGAAGTGTAGTAGCTGATTTATATGATCAAGAAGTTGCTGATGCAATTAGAATTCAATATGGTGGATCTGTAAAACCAGAAGGATTAAAAACATTACTAGAACAACCTGATATTGATGGGGCTTTAGTTGGTGGTGCATCACTTCAACCTGATTCATATATCGCAATGATTGAAAATTTAGGATAAAGAGAAGGTTTTAAACCTTCTTTTTGTTTAATTTACGTAAAGGTGTTTATAATATGGGAGTGATAATGTGAAAATAAAAAGCGTATTAGTAACTATTATCATTTAAACATGTTATAATAAAAGTGCAAGGGATAAGTAAGAAAATAAGGAGGTTTTCAAGATGAAATTATTAAAATGTCCAATTTGTGGTAATGTTGTTGAAGTTGTTGAAGATCATGGAGTGCCAATGATGTGTTGTGGAAAACCGATGGTAGAAATAAAAGCGGGAGAAGTAGATGCTGCAGTAGAGAAACATGTACCAGTTGTTAAAGTTGAAAGTGGTCATCTTATTGTGACTGTAGGAGAAGTTTTACATCCAATGACTGCAGAACATTTAATCAGCAATATTTGGGTTGAATTTAGTGATGGAAGTGCGATGAAAGTGACATTGACTAAAGAAGATGAACCAGTTGCAAAATTTAATATTACCAATAAAAAAGGTAAAGCTACAGTTTATGAATATTGTAATCTTCATGGATTGTGGAAGACAGAAATTAATTTATAGACCTCCATATAAGCTGGAGGTTTTTATTTGTTGAGATTTTAAAATAACAAAATATTATTGTTTTTTTATCTTTGGTAAATAATAATGAAATAAAAAATAAAAAAAGTATTGCATTTATCAAATAATTATGTATAATTCATAGGTGACGCAATATGTGTTACTATGCGTGGAAGGACAATGTCCATTTGACCACAGCACGGACAAATTTTATATAGGAGGTTATGTCACGTGAGTAAAAAAGTTGTAAGAGTTATGAAGATTCAATTCCCAGCTGGAGGAGCTAAACCAGGTCCTGCATTAGCTGGAGCGGGTATTCAAATGCCTAAATTCTGTACAGCATTTAATGATCAAACAAAAGATCGTATGGGTGAAACTGTACCTGTTGTTTTGACTGTATATGATGACAAAGATTTTAGCTTTGTATTAAAAACTGCACCAGCAGCTGAAATGATTAAAAAAGCTTGCGGAATCAAAAAAGGTTCTAGCAAAGCTGGTACTACTACTGTTGCTAAATTATCAGCAGATAAATTGAAAGAAATCGCTGAATACAAAATGCCAGACTTAAACGCTAATGATTTAGAATCAGCAATGAAAATTATCGCTGGTACTGCTCGTAATATGGGCGTTGAAGTTGAAGCATAGTTGAAAATTAAAAAAATTATCGTCATTTGTGGAAGGATAATCCGTTTGACCACTAAGGAGGAAAAGTAATGGCAAAGAAAAGTAAAAGATATCAAGAAGCTGCTAAATTAATTGAAAGAGGAAAAGCTTATTCGATTGAAGAAGCAGTTAAATTAGTAAAAGAAACAAGTAAAGTTAAATTTGATGCAGCGGTTGATGTTGCATTTAGATTAGGAGTGGATCCTCGTCAAGCTGACCAACAATTGCGTGGAGCTATAGTATTACCAAATGGAACAGGTAAAACAAAAAAAGTTTTAGTTGTTACTGAAGGTCCAAAAGCACAAGAAGCTAAAGATGCTGGTGCTGATGTAGTTGGTGGTAAAGAAATTTTAGAAGACATCAAAAAAGGATGGTTAGATTTCGAAGTAATGATCGCTACTCCAGATATGATGGCAGAATTAGGTAAATTAGGGCGTATTCTTGGACCAAAAGGATTAATGCCAAATCCTAAGACAGGAACTGTAACAATGGATGTTGCAAAAGCTGTTAAAGAAACAAAAGCAGGTAAGGTAACTTATCGTACAGATAAAGAAGGTAATGTTCAATTAACTATTGGTCGAGTATCTTTTGATGATGATAAGTTAGTAGAAAACTTTACGACTATTTATGATTTATTAGTAAAAATTAAACCTTCTACTTCTAAAGGGGTTTATATGAAAAATATTGCTATCTCATCAACAATGGGACCTAGCATTAAAGTATCAGCTGCTAAATAGTAGTTATATTAATTAGTCGCAATCAATATACCCAAGACAGTAACTGGGAAACCTTAATTTGTTACCGAGGTGTTAAAGAAATATATTATATATATTGACTTTGACTCTCGTTTTACGAGAGTTTTAGTTTGAGTATATTGTTGCATATATAAAAATTACAGGAGGTGTGACGATGTCAGCAGAAGCAATTAAAGCAAAAAGCGCATTAGTCGAAGAAATCGCAACTAAGTTGAAAGATGCTCAATCTGCAGTAATCGTTGAATATCGTGGATTATCTGTAGCTGAAGTTACAGAATTACGTAGAAATTTACGCGATGAAGATGTTGAATTTAAAGTTTATAAAAACACTTTAGTTCGTAGAGCAACTGAATCAACTGGTTATGAAGAACTTAATGCACAATTAACTGGACCAAATGCAATTGCATTTGGACATAGTGATGCTGTAGCACCAGCTAGAGTACTAGCAAAATTCGCTAAAGATCATGAAGCTTTAGTAATTAAAGCTGGAGTGGTTGAAGGTAAAGTTCTAGATGTAGAAGAAATTAAAGAAATTTCTAAATTACCTAATCGTGAAGGTATGTACTCTATGTTACTTGGTATGTTACAAGCACCAGTTAGCAAATTTGCACGTGTAGTAAAAGCTGTTGCAGAAGCTAAAGAAAGTGGAAGCAAAGCAGAAACTAAAGAAGATGCAGCACCTGTAGAAGAAGCTACAAGTGAAGAAACAAAAGTGGAAACAGCTGAATAATCAGCTTAGATAAAATTGGAGGAGAATGAACATGGCAAAATTAACACATGAAGATATTTTAGCTTACTTAGAAGAAGCTACAATCTTAGAATTAAATGATTTAGTAAAAGCAATTGAAGAAAAATTTGATGTAACTGCAGCTGCACCTGTAGCTGTAGCTGCTGCTGGAGCTGAAGAAGCTGCTGGAGAACCAGCTAACGTTACTGTAACTTTAACTGCTCCTGGTGGAACTAAAGTTGCTGTAATCAAAGTTGTAAGAGAAATTACAGGATTAGGATTAGTTGATGCTAAAGGATTAGTTGACAAAGTACCATCTGTAATCAAAGAAAACATTCCTGCTGCTGAAGGAGCTGAAATTAAAGAAAAATTAGAAGCTGCTGGAGCAACTGTTGAAGTTAAATAATTATTTTAACTAATCAAGAGCCCAAATAGGGCTCTTTTATGTTGGGAGGAAATATGAAACATTATTATACAGAAAATAATGATTTAATAAGTGAGCCAGAACGATTTGTTTTTAATTATCGAGATAAAGCATTAACGTTTATTAGTGATAATGGCGTTTTTTCGAAAAAGATGATAGATTACGGTTCGAGGGTTTTGTTGGAAGCGATTAGCATAGATTCGAGTAAAAAAACTTTGTTAGATATGGGGTGTGGATATGGGACGTTTGGAATTGCGTTAAAAAGTGTGTATCCATTCTTAGAGATTGATATGGTTGATGTAAATGACCGTGCTTTAAATCTTGCTAATGAAAATTTGAAATTGAATAATATAAGTGCAAATGTTTATTTAAGTAATACTTATGATGAAGTAAAAAATAAATATGATTTAATCGTAACAAATCCACCTATTAGAGCCGGAAAAGAAGTAGTTACGAGAATTTTAGTCGAATCAAAGAAATATTTAAATTTAAATGGTGAGATTTGGGTGGTTATTCAAAAAAAACAAGGTGCTCCATCTGCTAAGAAGAATTTGGAGTCTGTATTTAAAAAGGTTGATATAATAAAAAGGGATAAAGGATATTACATATTGAGAGCAATTAATCTATAATTTTATTAAATGAATTTGAAATGTTGTGAAATAATCAAGGTTTTTGATGTCAATAGTTTTTTTGGTATTTTTTTTAAAACTTATTGACTTTAAAAAAACCTTGTGATAAAGTATTAAAATGCCTATTAATGTTTAAAATCAAGCGCATTGTACGATCTAAAACATGTTGATAGAGAAAAATAAAGGGGTGGAGTTAATACGTGGAAAACAAAATGACCAAAGCAAAGAGTAAAATTAATCGTCGTAATTATTCGAGAATAAGTGGATCTTTAGAACTTCCAAATTTAGTAGAAATTCAGACAAACTCATATAAATGGTTTAAAGAAGTAGGAATTAAAGAAGTTTTTGAAGATATCTACCCAATTACTAACTTTAATGAGACTTTATCGTTAGAATTTGTAGATTGTGTATTTGATGAAGCAAAACACTCAGTTGAAGAAAGTAAAGATCGTGATGCAAACTATGCAGCACCTATTAGAGCATCTTTACGCTTAGTAAATTCAACAACTGGTGAGATAAAAGAACAGGAAGTATTTATGGGAGATTTCCCATTAATGACAGATTCTGGGACTTTTATAATTAACGGTGCTGAGCGTGTTATTGTATCACAATTAGTTCGCTCACCTGGAGCATATTTTGCAGATGCACTAGATAAAAGTGGAAAAACTGTATTTAATGGAAGCATTATACCATCAAGAGGAACTTGGTTGGAATTTGAAAATGATGCCAAAGATGTTTTAAATGTGCGCATCGATCGTAATAGAAAGATGCCTGGTACAGTGTTATTAAGAGCTTTAGGTTTATCAAGTAATGATGAAATCATTGATGTTTTTGGTGAACATGAGTTTATTTTAAACACATTAGCTAAAGATAATACAACAAACATGGAAGAAGCTTTAATTGAAATTTATAATAAATTAAGACCTGGAGAACCAGCAACATTAGAGGGAGCAAATAACTTATTATTCGCAAAATTCTTTGATTATAAACGTTATGATTTAGCAAAAGCTGGTAGATTTAAATTTAAGAAAAAATTAAGTCTTTTAGATCGTATTTCTGGACGTGTTTTAGCTGAGGACTTAGTTGATATTGACGGTAATGTAGTCTATGCTGAAGGGACATACATTAGCCAAGAAGTTATTGATGTAATTAAGCCGGTGCTTGAAGCTGGCGCTCATACACGTGAAATTAATACTAACCCTAGATTAGAATCAAATGGTGTTATTCAAATTTTAGATGTGTATGTCGATGATTCAAAAAGTAAAAAAATGCGTGTAATTGGAACAGATTTATCATTAGATAGTAAGTTTGTGACTATTTCTGACATGATTGCAGCATATTCTTATATGTTTAATCTAGTTGATATTTATAATTCGTTAGATTTAACAGCAGAAGATAGTGTTAATTTTATGTCACGTATTGGTCTATTGGATGACATTGATCATTTAGGAAATAGACGTGTACGTTCTGTTGGGGAACTAATTCAAAATCAATTTAGAATTGGTTTATCAAGAATGGAAAGAGTCGTTAAGGAAAGAATGTCTTTATCGGAAGTAGATTCAATAACTCCACAATCATTAACTAATATTCGACCATTAACAGCTGCTATTAAAGAATTCTTCTCATCATCTCAATTGTCACAGTTTATGGATCAGATTAACCCTCTTGCAGAGTTGACTAACAAGCGTCGTTTGTCTGCATTGGGACCTGGAGGATTAAGTCGTGATCGTGCTGGCTATGAGGTTCGTGACGTTCATGCTTCTCACTACGGTAGAATTTGTCCAATTGAAACACCTGAAGGACCAAACATTGGTTTGATCACAACATTGGCTTCATATGCTAAAATTAATGAATATGGTTTTATTGAAACACCATATCGTAAAGTAAATAATTGTATAATTGATGAAAATGATGTTCGCTATTTAACAGCCGATGAAGAAAAGAATTATATTATTGCGCAATCAAATGTAAAAACTGATGAAAATGGAATTATTTTGGATGAACAAGTTATTGCCCGTCATTTGGGTGAAAATATTATGGCAAAACGTGAAGAAATTGATTTTATTGATATTTCACCAAAGCAAATTGTTTCTGTTGCCACTTCATGTATTCCGTTCCTTGAAAATGATGATGCTACTCGTGCATTGATGGGGGCAAACATGCAACGTCAAGCAGTACCATTGTTAAATCCACATACTCCATTTGTTGGAACAGGGATGGAACATCAAGCAGCACGCGATTCTGGGGCAGCTGTTGTTGCAAGAGAAGATGGTGTTGTAAAATATGTTGACGCTAAAAAGATTATTATTGAAGATGATGAGGGTGTTGAACATCGTTATCGCTTATCAAAGTTTAAAATTTCAAATGCAGGTACATGTATTAATCAAAAACCAATTGTTAAAAATGGAGAGTCTGTATTAAAAGGACAGGTCATCGCTGATGGTCCAGCAATGGAACAGGGTGAATTAGCATTAGGGCAAAATGTTTTAGTTGGTTTCATGGAATGGAATGGATATAATTACGAAGATGCTGTAATTATGTCTGAAAGATTAGTTAAAGAAGATGTGTATACTTCAATTCATATTGATGAATATGCAATTGAATGTCGAGACACAAAACTTGGACCTGAAGAAATTACTCGTGATATTCCTAATGTTGGTGATGATGCTCGTAAAAATCTAAATAGTGATGGTATTATCATGATAGGTGCTGAAGTAAAAGAAGGAGATATTTTGGTTGGTAAAGTTACTCCAAAGGGTCAAGCAGAACTTTCAGCAGAAGAAAAATTGTTATTAGCAATTTTTGGTGAAAAGTCACGTGAAGTTAAAGATAATTCATTAAGAGTACCACATGGTGGCGCTGGAATTGTTCATGATATTAAAGTGTTTGAAAGAAAAAATGGCGATGAATTACAACCAGGTGTAAATAAAGTAGTAAAAGTATATATTGTACAAAAAAGAAAAATCTCTGAAGGAGATAAAATGGCAGGGCGCCATGGAAATAAAGGGGTTATTTCTAAAATTTTACCAATTGAAGATATGCCACATTTAGAAGATGGAACACCTTTGGATATCATGTTAAATCCGCTAGGGGTACCTTCACGTATGAACATTGGACAAGTACTTGAATTGCATTTAGGATATGCAGCTCGTCAATTAGGTTTATACATTGCTACACCAGCATTTGATGGTTTACATCCAAGTGATTTAGAAGATATTATGGCAGAGGCTGGAATGTCTAAAGATGGAAAGCAACCAGTAATTTCTGGACGTACTGGAGAATATTTTGATAATAATATTTCTGTAGGAATTATGTATATGATCAAATTAGCGCACATGGTTGATGATAAGTTACATGCTCGTTCAGTCGGCCCATATTCGTTGGTAACTCAACAACCATTAGGTGGTAAAGCACAAAATGGTGGACAAAGATTTGGTGAAATGGAAGTTTGGGCTCTTGAAGCATATGGAGCAGCATATACATTACGTGAAATTTTAACTGTTAAATCAGATGATGTAGTTGGACGAGTTAAGACATATGAAGCAATTGTTAAAGGACAGCCATTACCTGAACCAGGATTGCCTGAATCATTTAGAGTTTTAAAGAAAGAATTACAAGCACTTGCATTAGATGTGCGATTATTAGATGAAAATGATAATGAAGTTGACATGCGTAATATCGAAGAAGAGGAACATCGTTTTCCACGTAGTATCGATAAAGATGAAGTGATTGAAACTCCAAAAAATGATGACGATGTTTTGGAAGAAATTATTGAAGATGATTTAAATGTAGAGGAATGCGACGCATGTGAAGAAAATAGCTTTGAGGACAATGACTTCGAAGACAACGATATTGAAGAAAGTGAATCATTATAGGAGGAATTACGATGGCAAATACAAATAAATTCTCAGCGATTCAAATTGGTTTAGCTTCGCCTCAGAAGATTCGCGAATGGTCTTATGGTGAAGTAAAAAAACCAGAAACAATTAATTATCGTTCTCAAAAACCAGAAAAAGATGGATTATTCTGTGAAAGAATTTTTGGACCGTCTAAAGATTGGGAATGTAGTTGTGGTAAATACAAGAAAGTACGTTATAAGGGCGTGGTTTGTGATCGATGTGGTGTTGAAGTAACTAAATCTGCTGTTAGACGTGAAAGAATGGGACATATAGAATTAGCAACACCAATTGCGCATATTTGGTATTTAAAGGGGATTCCTTCAAGAATGGGGCTTATTCTTGATATGTCACCAAAACAACTAGAAGAAATAATTTATTTTGTTTCATACGTTGTTATTGATAAAGGAAGTACACCATTAGAATATAAGCAAGTATTATCTGAAAGAGATTATCGTAAATGTTTTGAACAATTTGGGCATACTTTTGAAGCAAAAATTGGTGCAGAAGCGATTCAAACATTATTGAAACAAGTTGATTTAGATAGTGAGTTTGAAAAAGTAGGTAAAGAATTAAAAGAAGCTCAAGGACAAAGAAGATCAAAATTATTGAAACGCTTAGAAGCAATTGAAGCGTTTAGATCTTCTGAAAATCAACCTGAATGGATGATTTTAGAAGCATTACCTGTAATTCCACCTGATTTACGCCCAATGTTACAATTAGATGGAGGACGTTTTGCAACTTCGGATTTAAACGATTTATATCGTAGAGTTATTACTCGTAATAATCGTTTAAAAAAATTATTAGAATTAGGAACACCATCAATTATTGTACAAAATGAAAAGAGAATGCTACAGGAAGCAGTGGATGCTTTAATTGATAATGGACGTCGCTCTAAACCTATTACAGGTGCTGGTGGAAGAGCGTTGAAATCATTAAGTCATACATTGAAAGGAAAACAAGGACGTTTTCGTCAAAACTTACTTGGTAAACGTGTTGATTACTCAGGACGTTCAGTTATTGCTGTTGGACCAGATTTAAAAATGTATCAATGTGGAATTCCACGTGAGATGGCCTTAAATTTATTTAAACCATTTGTTATTAATGGATTAGTTAGAGATCAATTGGCTACTAATATTAAGGCGGCTGAAAGATTAATTGATAAAATGGATGATCGCATTTGGCCAATTGTTGAAGAAGTAATTAAACAACATCCAGTTTTATTAAACCGTGCTCCTACATTACATAGACTTGGAATTCAAGCGTTTGAACCAAAATTAGTTGAAGGTCGTGCAATTCGTCTACATCCATTAGTAACTCCAGCATTTAACGCTGACTTCGATGGGGATCAAATGGCTGTTCATGTTCCATTAGGAGAAGAAGCTATTCAAGAGGCACGTCAATTAATGTTGGGATCTAATAATATTTTAGGTCCTAAAGATGGAAAACCAATTGTTACTCCATCTCAGGATATGGTTTTAGGTAATTATTATTTGACTTTAGAGGATAAAGAAAGTAAAGGTGAAGGAACAGTTTTTGCTGATAGAAATGAAGTAGATCATGCTTATTTTGCTAAAACAGTTGGATTGCATACTAGAGTGGCAATTAAAGCATCAGCATTAAAAAATAATACCTTTACTGAAAGTCAAAATAATAGCTATTTAATTACTACAGTTGGTAAAATCTTCTTCAATGATATTTTTGATGGACAGTTTCCGTTTATTAATGATTCAAGTACAGAAAATTTAACTGCAACACCTGATAAATATTTTGTCCCAATGGGAACAAATATTAAAGAGCATATTAAAAATCAACCAATTATTAAACCGTTGAATAAAAAATCATTAGGGAAAATAATTGATGAGGTATTTAAGCATCAAGCTATGTCAGATACAAGTTTAATGCTTGATAAATTAAAAGATCAAGGATTCTACTATTCAACAATTGCAGGAACTACTGTTTCAGTTTATGATATTCAAGTACCGCAAGCTAAATATGAAATCTTTGATGAAGCAGATGAAAAGCTTGAACAAATTAAGAAATTTTATAATAAAGGAAAATTAACTGAATCTGAAAGATATCAAAATGTAATTAAATTATGGACAGATGTAAAAGATCAGGTACAAGAAGTAGTTAGAGAAGAATTTGAGGCTGATGATCGTAATCCAATCTTTATTATGTCAGATTCAGGAGCGCGTGGATCACTATCTAACTTTACACAATTAGTAGGTATGCGTGGATTGATGTCAAATCCAAAAGGTGAAACCATGGAATTACCTATTAAGTCTTCATTTAGAGAAGGTTTAACTGCATCTGAATTCTTTATCTCGACTCATGGTGCGCGTAAAGGATCAACTGATACAGCATTAAAAACTGCCGATTCTGGGTATTTGACAAGACGTTTAGTGGACGTTGCACAAGAAGTTATTATTTCAGAAGATGATTGTGGAACAGATCGTGGTTTTGTTGTAACTGAATTATATAACAATGATGATAAATCAATTATTGTACCTCTATATGACCGTTTAGTTGGACGTTTTTCACAAAAAGATATTTTTCATCCAGAAACAAAGGAATTAATTATTTCTAGTGGTGAATTAATTACTGAGGTTTTAGCAGATGAGATTGTTAATGCAGGAATTAAAGAGGTTGAAATTCGCTCTGTACTAGGATGTATTGCTAAAGGCGGAGTTTGTCGTAAATGTTATGGTCGAAATTTAGCCACTGGTAATGTTGTTGAATTAGGAGAAGCGGTAGGAATCATGGCTGCTCAATCAATCGGGGAACCTGGAACCCAACTTACAATGCGTACTTTCCATGATGGAGGAGTAGCAGGTGGAGCTGATATTACTCAAGGTTTACCACGTATTCAAGAATTATTTGAAGCGCGTAATCCTAAAGCAAAATCAATAATTAGTGAAATTGAAGGAAATATAACTAATTTAATTGATAATGCAGGAAGAATTGAAGTTGTAGTTGCCAATGAATTAGAAACTCGTAGTTATTTAGCCCCATATGGTGCTAAAATAAGAGGTAATGTGGGCGATCATATTAATATAGGTGATAAAATAACTAAAGGGTCTATTGATCCAAAAGAATTATTATCTGTTGCAGATGTTGAAACAGTAGAAAATTATATAATTAAAGAAGTTCAAAAAGTATATCGTATACAAGGGATTGAAATTTCAGATAAACATATTGAAATTATTGTTAAACAAATGCTTAGAAAAATGAAAGTTATTGAAGGTGGAGATACTGGCTGCTTACCAGGTACAAATGTTAATATTAGTGCATTTACTGAGTTAAACCGTGAAGTTTTAAAAGAGGGTAAACATCCAGCTGTTGCACGACCTGTATTATTAGGAATTACCAAAGCTTCTCTTGAAACAGAATCATTCTTATCGGCAGCTTCGTTCCAAGAAACTACTAAAATTTTGACAGATGCCGCAATAAAAGGTAAAAAGGATTTATTAAAGGGATTAAAAGAAAATGTTTTAATTGGTAAATTGTTACCAGCAGGAACAGGTTTGCGAGGTCCTTTAAAATCACCGGAAACCTTAGCAAAAGAAGCAGAAGAAGTAATTGCAAAGACAACTCAAGATGAATCAGATGTTGATATAAATAATGAATTTGAAGAAAGCAGTATAGCAGAGTAGATATTTGTTTTGTTTAAATGACAGATTAATTTGTAAAAGGATTAGCTAATAATTTGTTAATCCTTTTAGTCTATTAGATAATCATTATATTTAGATGATGAAAATCAATATTGTAATTGATAGTCATTAACTAATATCAAAAATTAATTAAACTGTTACTTGTGATATGG
>Bissell_p1__coassemble_1239_pt1 | contig 13670 bp, 13 predicted proteins | sample Bissell_p1__metabat2_low_PE_001 | metagenome-assembled genome bin Bissell_p1 | reverse complement strand
CATAAATTTATGGTATTTTATTATGGTAAACATAAAAGGAGATTGGCTATGTATTTTGTAATAAATTGTTTTATTAGTGCAGTATGTATAGCTTCTTTAATCTTATTTACTGAAGTTTTTCCTAAATGGATTAAATTATTAGTTGGAGCAGTTGAAATAATCACTACTTCATATGCAATTGCTATTTTAATCAAAAAAATTGGTGAATGGAGTTCAATTTGGTCAGGTGATCCTGCTTTAATTAGAACATATTTCTTATGTGCATTACCAGTTATTGCAATAATAACAATTGCTATTGTATACATCTGCAATAAAAAATCTAAAAAAGCAAAATAAAAACATGAATTATATATTCATGTTTTTATTTTATCCCTTTTTCTATCGCTATTTGCTTTAATACACAAGCAATTTTATTTAAAGCATTAACCACTGTTTGATTATCCTTATATACTCCTAAAACAATTCTTAAATGTCCTTCTCCACCAGGTCCATAATTAATTCCATCGTTAACAACTACTTGCGCTTCTTCAACTAATCTTTTGCAAATCATTGAACTATCACCTAATTTTCTTACATCAATCCATCCTAAAAAACCTGATTCTGGTAAGTCCATTTTCACTCCAGGAACGCTATTAATTATTTCATATGCCTTATGGCGACGATAATCATATGCTTCTTCAAATTCCTTCATAAATTCCGGATGTTTAAATGCCTCAATTGCTGCTACTTGACTAATTGTATTAGTTGCCCCTATTACACTTACGGCACATCCATATAATACATCCATAATTTTATCATCAGCAATAATATATCCAACTCGATAACCACTTAAACCCATTCCTTTAGATATTGAACAAATTGTTATTGTGTGTTCAAACATTTCATTCATACTCATTGGGGCAATAAATTCATTTTCATATGTAAAATCTTCAAATGCTTGATCACAAACTAATACTAAATTATATTTTAAAACAACAGTTCTTATTGCCTCTAAGCTTTCACGATTAAATACAGTTGTTGTTGGATTATTAGGATGGGTTAAAATAATCATTTTAGTTTTATCAGTAATTAATTTTTCTAAATCATTTAAACATATTTGATAATTATTCTCATCACTTAATTGTAATGTTATTGGTGTTGCTTGCATCATTTTAATATTTTGCATATTATTTGGATAGCTTGGACACGGTATAATTACTTCATCTCCTTTTTCTAAAAACGGAAACATTGCAAAGAACAATGCGCTATCACTACCAGGAGTAATAATAATATTGCGGCGAGAATTTAAATTCATCTTATATTTATCATTAATACGCTGACAAATTATTTCTCTTAGCTCCATATTCCCTGTAGGTGCAGTATAATGGCTCGAAATAGGTTCACTAATAGTTTTTATCGTCTTTTCCAAAACATGGCTAGGAAGCGAAAAATCAGGCATAAATGGATCAGCCCAGCCCATCAAAGAAAATCCAGCATCTTGCATCATAGTATAGCTATCACCTACATCAGCTTTTTCAACCTTGCTAAATAAACCACCTTCAAAATTAACAAACTCTTTTTTCATTCTATTTTTCATATATTATCCACCTATTTTATAAAATAAATCTGATCACGTCCAGGATACAAATAAATTAAACCATCTTTAGTAAAAGCAACAGTTTCTTCAGTATAAAAATAATAATCATAACCAAAAGCTTTTGATTTCGTATTCAATTCTAGGGCATATGTTGTATCATACGACATTAAAACATCACCCTTTATTAAAATTTTATCCTGATTATTCCATAAACCAATTGTTGGTCCTGGACCATGTCCATAAAAATTACATGGATGTGAATACAACACAGCTTCAATCCCCTCATCCTTTGCCATTTTTAATGAATCCTTTAAAACATCATTTCCGCTTTTATTTTCTTGCATACAACTAGCAACTATATCTTGAAAACGATTATTAATTTTCATCCCTTCAATTAAATCAACAGGTAAACAGTCTTCATCATCTTTTGCAACATACGCAAGTCTTTGCGTATCACTACAAATATTTAAATATCTAATTCCAAAATCACAGTGCAGTAAATCACCTTTTTCAATAACTCCAAAATATCGCGGATTATCTAATCCTGGGCGTTGTAAATCAACCGTTGGCTCAAACCAATAATCCAAACCTAAATTTTTCACTTTTTGCATCATTAACCATTGCAAATCCTCACAAGTTGTTTGACCTGGAATAATATTTTTTTTACTAAAAACATCTTCAATAACAGAAAACGCAACTTCCATAACTTCAGGATGCAATTTTAATTCAGTTGGTGTTCTAAGTTCCATTAATTTAATTGCCAGTAAATCATTTCTTATAATTCGATCAGCATATTTTTGATCCATCTTATTAACTATCATCTCATATAATCCCTGGGTTAAACCATCACTAAAAGCAAAGTTATTAGAAACATTTACAACGATATTTTTTGGATCAAATTCAAAACATAAACGATTTAAACAAGCCATTTGATCTTCATGATTAAAATCAATCCAATAACTAGTATAATAAGGTTCAAGTTCTTCGCTTGGCATACATAAAGAATAGCGATGAATATTATTTTTTTCACGTACAAATGCAAACATTGAAATTCTTCTTGCAGTTGGATAATTTGCAGGTGTGATTGCATGAAACAAAGGATCTTCATTATATTCCTTAGATGCACAAATCCACATATCAACATTATTATCAATCATGACTTTAGGTAAAATCTTTTCTAGTCTCTCTTTTAAACATATATCTTTTAATTTATATTGTTCTTTTATCGATTTAACATTAACCATATTAACCTCCTATCAAAATAAGGTACACGTTAGTGTACCTCTTTAATTAAATTTTATTTTTTAATTTTAGCATATGCTAATTGATAATGACCTTCAGGTGAATGAGTAATTCCAGTTACTTTAGATGATAATAAATAAGGTTCTGCATATCCAAATAATGGAATAATGTAATGTTGGTCAGCAACTAAATAGTTTTCAGCTTCATGTAAAGCATTCATACGAGCAGTTCTATCATCAATAGCATTAGCTGCAGCTACCATTTTTTCAAATTTAGCATCATCAACAGTATTACCTAAAGTTGTTTTACCAATATACATTGATAAATAAGCCATAGGATCAATGAAATCAGCAGTCATTGAATGACGACATAATTCAAAGTCCCCTTTATCACGTTCAGCAAAGAATGCTTCACCTTCATTAGCTTTTAATTCAAGATTAATATATGCTTTTTTCATTGAAGCTTGAATAGATTGAGCAACATTTTTATGCATTGTGTTATCGTTATATTTATATGTTAAATTTAACATATTATCTTTACTATAACCTTTAGATTCCATAATTGCTTTAGCTTCATCCAAATTATATTCAGCTAATTTTTTAACCGCATCTTGTTCTTCACGGAAATCACCAGTAGCCCCTGGAATACCTTTTGGAATTAATCCATTTAATTCATAAGCATTTTCACCAAATCCAAGTGCTTTTAATACATCTTTACGATTAATTGATAACCCAATTGCATTACGAATATCTGGATCTTTTAAAACTTCATTTGTATTTTCTTCACCTGCATTAACTAAAATGTAGTAATTACATACAAATGGATCAATTTTCCAAGATTGTTTTTTCAAATCTTTATCTGCATCAATAGTATCCATATTACATGATGTAGCAAAATCGATATCTCCACTATCAAAAGCACTAGTTTGAGAATCTACATCTGCCATAACTTTAAATGAAATAGAGTTTAATGATACTTTTTTAGCATTATGGTATTCTTCATTTTTAACCATGAACACTTCATCTTTAGTATTTACAGAAGTAACTTTAAATGGACCATTATATGGTACATCATCTTTATTTCCCCAGTTAGAGTCAGTAACATCACCATCTTTAGCATTTTCTTTTAAATAATCTTCTCTAATTGGGTAGAAAGTAGTGTTAGTTAATAAAGATGTGAAATATGAACATTTATTTTTTAAAGTAATTTGAATAGTAGTATCATCTAAAGCTACTGCTCCAAAATCTTTTAATTCACTCATTTTAGTAAATGGTGTGTCTTCTTCTACACCAGTTTTCTTATTTTTCACCATGTGAGAAGTACCTGTAATATATTGCCAAATAAATTGTGTATAGTAACCACCAGTAGTTACTGCACGTTTCCAAGCATATACAAAATCTGAAGCTTTTACAGGTTTACCATCACTCCATTTTGCATCCCCACGCATTTTAATTGTGTAAGTTAATCCATCAGCACTGATTTCAGGCATATCAGTAGCTAAACTAGGTAAAACATTTCCATCAGTATCAAGTTTATATAATCCTTCATAAACTTGTGCTAAAATATTAGCAGTTACAGAGTCATCAACAATTGCAGGATCTAGATTTTCTGTATCTTTCCCAACTGCAACTCTTAAATCGGCTTTCTCTCCTCCGCCGCAACCTGTTAAACAAGTTAATGCCATAAGAAAAGAAAGACCATAAGCCATTAGTTTTTTCATCTTTTTTCCCCTTTCAATTATTTATCGTATAAGAAACATGCTACTTTACGATTTCCAACATTTTTCAATGTAGGTTTTTCTTTAGCACATCTCTCAGTCGCCTTTGGGCAACGTGTCCTGAATACGCAACCACTAGGCGGATCTATCGGACTAGGAAGCTCTCCTTCCAGTACGATACGTTTTTTAACACGAGCAGTTTTAGGATCCGGAATTGGAACCGAAGATAAAAGTGCTTGTGTATACGGGTGTAACGGATTATGATAAACATCATCTGCTTCCCCAACTTCAACAATATTTCCTAAATACATTACTCCAATACGATCTGAAATATGTTTAACCATACTTAAATCATGAGCAATGAACAAATAAGCAATTCCCATCTCTTTTTGAATTTTTTCAAGAAGATTAATAACTTGTGCTTGAATCGAAACGTCAAGAGCCGAAATCGGTTCATCACAAACAATAAATTTAGGATTCAATGCAAGAGTTCTTGCAATTCCAATTCTCTGTCTTTGTCCTCCAGAAAATTCATGAGGATAACGACGAATATGATCTGGTTTTAAACCAACAATTTCTAACAATTCACGAACTCTATTTTCACGTTCTTCCTTAGTATTTAAAATTCCATGAATATCCATTGGTTCACGAATAATTTCCCCAACTGTCATTCTTGGATTCAAACTTGCATATGGATCTTGAAAAATCATCTGCATATCTTGTCTGAATTTTTTTAGCTTTGCACCTCTAATTTTGGTAATATCTTCACCTTCGAAAATTACACTACCAGCAGTTGGTTCATAAATTTTAACTAATGCTCTACCAGTAGTACTTTTCCCACATCCAGATTCACCAACTAAACCAAATGTTTCAGCTTCTGCAATTTCAAAATCAACACCATCTACAGCTTTAACAATTTGTTTTTTAGCAAGAAATCCTCCTGAAACAGGGAAATGTACTTTAAGACCCTTTACTTTTAAAATTGGTTCACTCATCTTTTATTCCCCTTTCTTTAATGCCATTGGATTTCCAAGCCAACATGAGCAGATATGTGTTTTTGAATATTCACGATACTCATCCATTTTTAATGGACAAATATTCATTGCTTTTTCACAGCGATCTACAAATGGACATCCATTAGAAATATTTAATAAATCTGGTGGCGATCCTGGAATTGGATGCAGTTCTTTTCTTTCAGTATCTTCAGGATTTGAAATACATGATAATAAACCTTTTGTATATGGATGCTTTGGATTATAGAAAATTTCATCTGTTGTTCCCATTTCTACAATTTTACCACCATACATAATTGCAATTCGATCACATATGCTTGCAACAACACCAAGATCATGTGTAATCATAATAATTCCTGAATCAATTTCATCTTTTAAACTACTAATCAATTCTAGCACTTGTGCTTGAATAGTTACGTCTAATGCTGTCGTAGGTTCATCAGCAATAATAATTTTTGGATCACAAGCAAGAGCAATTGCAATAATAATTCTTTGTCTCATCCCTCCAGAAAATTGGTGTGGATATTGACGAATACGTTTTTCCGGAGAAGGAATACCTACTTTTCTCATTAAATCAATAGCTTTATTAAGAGCATCTGTTTTTGAAATTCCCGGATTATGATTAATAATTGGTTCAATTAATTGAGTTTCAATTCTAAGTGTTGGATTTAAGAAAGTCATTGGATCTTGAAAAATCATTGCCATATCATTACCACGAATTTCATCCATTGTCTCTTCGTATTTTTTATTTGAATCAAAACTTAATGGCGAAATTTCTTTACCATCAATTTTAATAGAACCACTAGTTACTTTACCATTTGCGGCAAGTAGTCCCATAACTGAAAACATTGTCTGTGATTTACCTGATCCAGATTCACCAACAATTCCTAAAACTTCACCTTTGTCTACATAAAATGACACATCACGAACAGCTTTAACTATTCCATTTTCTGTACTAAATTCAGTAGTAAGGTTATTAACTTCTAACATCTTCATTCTATTACTAGCCTCCTACTTCTTTTTAGGGTCAAGGGCATCCCCTAAACCATCACCAATAAAATTCAATGCCAACATTGTTAAACAGATTGCAAGAACTGGCCAAACAACTTGCAATGGTTGTGAACTAATCATCGCTCTTGCATCATTAGCCAATGTACCCCAACTTGCTTGTGGAGCAGAAAGACCAATTCCTAAAAAACCTAATGTTGCTTCATAAAAAATCGAACTAGGCACTAACATTGAAAACGATACAATGATAGGTCCCATACTATTTATAATTAAATGCTTCAACAAAATACGTGACTTACTAGCACCTAAAACAAATGCTGCTAATGAGAACTCTTGTTCTTTTAAAGTCATAACTTGAGCACGTACCTGTCTTGCCATCCCCATCCATGAAGAAATACAAATTCCAATAATAATTGATTGGAAATTAGAACCTAATACTACTGTAATCATAATCAAATATAACATATCAGGGATTGAATACAGAGCATCAACAATACGCATCATTACCATGTCTAATTTACCGCCAAAATAACCTGCAATGGCACCATAAGTAACTCCAACTAATAATGAGATACCAGCTGCTGAAAAACCTACAGCTAACGAAATTCTACCACCATACATAATTCTGACTAAAACATCTCGTCCAAAACGGTCAGTTCCTAAGAAATGTTCTGCAGATGGCTTAGCAAATGTATTTGCCATATTTTGCCCATCATAAGTATATTGAGAAAACATTGGAATCAAAATACAAGCAAGTGTCATAAGTGCTAAAAAGCATAAACCTACTAGTGCTAATTTATTAGCCTTAAAACGATTCCACGCATCAGCTAAATATGTTTTACTCTCATATGAAATTTTTTCACTATTCTTTTTTGAATCATCTAACTTCTCAAACATTTCAGGAGTAAGTTCAATGTCCATAACATTATTTTTTTCCATCTTGCTCCCCCTTACTTCAATTTAATACGTGGATCAACCACTGCTGACAACACGTCTGTAATAATATTAAATGTAATAACTAAAAATCCTAAAAATATTGTAAGTCCCATAATCATTGGATAATCACGTGTTTGAATACTTGAAACCATTTCACGTCCAATTCCTGGAATCGCAAATAACGATTCGATTACAAAACTTCCTGTAAGCATATATGCAAATGCCGGTCCGGCATAAGTAATAACAGGTATCATCGCATTTTTTAATGCATGTTTAATTATTACTTTTTTATATGATGTTCCTTTTGAACGAGCTAAAATAATATAATCTTGTTTCATAACTTCAAGCATACTACTTCGAGTTAAACGACAAATCATTGAAATTGGATAAAAAGATAACGCCATTACCGGTAATACATAATTAGCCGGTGTATCTAAGCCTACAAACGGCAGGACTTTCAAATTAACTCCTAAAACAATAATCAGTAGAATCCCAATCAAAAACGATGGTACTGATACTCCAATTGTCGCAATAAACATACAAAGATTACTTACCCACTTTCGCTTCGATAGCGCTGCAGCGGTCCCCAAAGTAATCCCCACAATTATTGCTGTTGCAAAAGCAATAGAACCCAACTTTGCAGTAACTGGAAAACTTTGTGTAATTGTATCTGATACTTCACGTCCAGAACGTACAATACTTTCACCTAAATCACCATGTACTAAATCAGTCATATAAATTTTATACTGTTCAGATAATGGTTTATCTAAATTGTACAGCATTTTTGAATTTTTCACCACTAATTGGCGATCCGGGTGTTACTTTCATCAAGAAAAATGTTGCAGATGAAAGTAAAAACAGAGTAATAATTCCGATTAGCACCCTCTTTAAAACATACCTTAACATTTAATCACCTATTCCTTTACTATATATCTAAAAGAATACCTTAAAATTGCCCAAATTTCAAACACTTTTTTACATTAAGCCCTCTAAACAAGTGACCAAAATCTCCAAAAAACCGCTAATTGTATACGATTATACACATTTTTTTAATAAAAAAAATTTTTTAATTTTTTTAAAAAAACTTTTTTTATTTTTAAAAATACTAAATTTATCACTAAAAAGTATAAATTAATTTTCACTATAAATTCCTCTATTTTCCACCTTTGCTTCCCTATCAGCATCCACTATCAACTGACTATAAGTATAATCATAACCATAATCATAAAACTTTTCAACCAAGCCTTCTCGAGCTAATTTTTCCTGTAATAACTCCCCATCAACAAATATCCACGCTAATAATCTGCCATATTTATCCTCACTATCACCATCAGGATTTAACTCCAATTCAATCGTGTTAGCATTGGATAATTGTTCTTTTGTATAATCACTTGCTTCTTTTCCATATGCCTCGATTTGATTTGTTGATTCTGGTGTATCAATATATAAAAATCTTACTTTAGTTCTTTTACCATCAATATCGAACCACGCTGTATCACCATCGACACATTGATTCAACGTTACTTCAAAGCGTCCTGAACTCAATAAAGGCTTATATTCTTGATACAAATTAAAACCTAAAACACCTAAAATTATAATTATTCCTAGCCATGATTTAGATAATTTACGATACTGTTTTTTAGTCATTTTTATTTTTTTAGCCATTGATTCCCACCGCCTTTTTCGCCAACATATCAGCTTTTTCATTATAAAAATCTCCGCTATGAGCTAATACTTTAACAAAAATAATTTCTAATGTTTCACGATATTTAGCAACCTTTTTTTGATATTCTTGTGTTCCTTTTTTATTAGCTTTCCACATATTATTAGCCCATTTTTCAATTCCTTCATAATCATAATAGATACAAATTTGCTTATATCCATTACTTTTAGCATATTCCATTGCACAAATACTTCCCAAAATTTCCCCTGCTACATTACGCATCGAAACATAACTTTCATCATTACCTTTACCATACATTTCTTTTATAACTTGTTGTCCTTCAATAATCACACATCCAAATCCATATTCTTTAGTTTTGATATTATAGCTACCATCAACATAAGCAATCAATCCATCATCAAAATATATTTTCTTTTCCTCTATAAATACAAGAGCATCTTCTTTATTGCTAAATGATTTATAAACTGCACCTTTAAATTTATCAACTTGCATTTTACATTCATCCCAAGAATTGTAAATTCCAGGTTTCCTTCCTATTTTTACTGCATAAAATTTTGCCATCATTTTCTCCATTCTTTTAATTTACTTATATTTAAAAACATAATTTTAGTATCTTCACTAAAATATTTAGCGTTTTTAATCTATCTTATTTTAAACTAGAAAAATTAAATAGTAAAGAGACCTGTTGTTTAATCAATAATAATGAGTATAATTAAAGTATTAAAGTATTAAAGTTAAAGGAGAAGAATATGAATATTGAAGAAAGATTTTTAAAATATGTAAGTTACGACACACAATCTGATGAGTACTCAAATACTACTCCATCAACATTAAAACAATTAGACTTAGCAAAAGAGTTAGTCAAAGAAATGTTAGAAATAGGAATTAGTGATGCTCATTTAGATGAATATGGTATTGTTTATGGAACTATTAAAGGTAATGGCGGTACTGGTGATATCATAGGATTTATTGCCCATATGGATACATCACCTGATGCTAGCGGTAAAAATATTAAACCACAAAAAATAACTAATTATGATGGTTCTATTATTGAACTAAATAAAGAATTAGGATTATCATTAAATCCTGAAGAATTTACAAGCTTAAAAAAAATGATTGGACATGATTTAATAACCACTGATGGTACTACATTATTAGGCGCTGATGATAAAGCCGGTGTAGCAATAATTATGGATTTTGCTAATTATTTGTATCAGCATCCTGAAATCAAGCACAATGATATTAAAATCGCATTTACCCCTGATGAAGAAGTTGGACGTGGAACAGACAATTTCAATGTTAAAAAATTCAATGCAAAATATGCTTATACTGTAGATGGCGGAGATATAGCCGAATATAATTATGAAAATTTTAACGCATATAGTGCTAATGTTGAAATTACTGGTAAATCAATTCATCCTGGTAATGCTAAAAATAAAATGATCAGTGCTATCAATCTAGCAATCGAATTTGAAAATATGCTACCAGAAGAAAAAAAACCATACTATACTGATGGTTATGATGGATTTAATCATTTACATCATTTAGAAGGTAACTGTGAAAAAGCTACATTAGAATATATTATTAGAAATCATGATTTACAGTTAGCTAAAAAACAAATTGCAGATTTTGAAAGAATAAAAACATATTTAAATGATAAATACAATTACGAAGCAATTAATTTAGATATTAATGAATCATATTTAAATATGGCTGAAATAATCAAAAAAAATTACTATATCATTGAAAAATTACAAGCTGCAATGAAAAAAGTGGGAATAGAAAGTTATGCTAGTCCAATTAGAGGAGGAACTGATGGAGCACGTTTAACGTTCATGGGATTACCTTGTCCAAACATTGGTACAGGCGGTGAAAACTATCACGGTCCTTTTGAATTTGTATCACTTACAATGATGAAACAAGCAGTAAAAATCATTACAGAACTAGTTAAAGAATAAATATATGAAACGTTGTCTATTTATTATAAATCCATCAGCCGGTCAACGATCAATTCAAAATAACTTAGATAAACTAATTGGTCAATTAGTCCTAAAAAAAATAGTTAACTACGTTGATGTCTTCTTCACCGCTAAAAAAAATGACGGTTATTATAAAGCTTTAAAGTGTAATGAAGCTGATTATGATTTTATTACTGTAGTAGGTGGCGATGGAACTATCAATGAAGTTGTAAGCGGTATGGTAGAAAGCAATAAAACTATTCCGCTTTGTATCCTAGCCGCAGGTACAGTTAATGATTTTGCAAATTACTTAAATCTCCCTATTGAAACTAATGATATATGTGATTTAATTGACAATTTTAATACTATTTGTTGTGATGTAGGAAAAATTGATAATCTGTATTTTATGAATGTAGCTGCTGGGGGAATGTTTAGTGATATTTCTTTTACAGTTAGTAAAAGCGAAAAGAAAAGATTAGGACCTTTAGCATACTATCTCAATGGTCTTGCAAGCTTACCTAGTCAGTTAAATACAAATATTAATCTTAAAATTGTACTTGATGATGCAAATGTAATCAAAGAAGAGGCTAAAATGTTTATGGTTACAAACACTAATCGTGTAGGAGGTTTTGAAAACATTCTTCCTTTAGCTGATATTCAAGATGATTTATTAGATTTAATTATCATAAAAAAATGTTCTTTTACTGATTTGGTTGCACTTTCTAAAGATTATCTTTTAAAAAAACATACTAATAGCCCATTTATTTCATATTATCAGGCTAAAAAAATAGAAATTTCTAGTGAACAAGATGTAGTTATTGATATAGATGGTGAAGAAGGGTCATTACTCCCAGTAACTATTCAAGTTATTCATAAAGCAATTAACATTTTGATTCCATAAAATATCAATTAAAGAGATTGTAACGAAATAACTTTTATAAAGTTAAACTTCGTCTTCAATCTCTTTTTTCGACATTTTTTTATCAATTAATAAACTAATTAACCACAATAAATAACTAACCGGTTTAGATAAAATTTCTAAGATTAAAAGTAAGCGCAAAATAAAAAGGTGTATTTAATTTATTAATCATTTGTGACACTATTTATCTAAAGATATTGTAGAAAATTTATAGACTTCTATAGAAGTCTAGTAAACTCTATGATATCGAGTATAATTATTGGAGGTGTCATGATGGAAGATAATGTTAAAAAAACAAAACATGAGTTAAATATTTTAAAATGGAAACAATTAATTACTGATTTCAATAATAGTGATATGACATTGAGTGAATGGTGTGATTTAAATCATGTTGGTAAATCTACCTATTACAAATATCTTAGATTAATTAGAAACGATTTACTTAATGAACAGTCCTCATCTGTAAAAATTGAATCAAAACGTTCATTTGTACCAGTTAATGTTGATGTATCTAAGAGCGAACCTCTTACCATCACAAAAGGAAATGTTCGAATTGAATTTAATCATCAAAGCGATTTAAGCACAGTTATGAATATAATTAAGGTATTACTATGCTAGGAGATGTTTATCTATATAGCTGTAGGCTATACAGATATGCGAAAACAAATAGATGGATTAGCGGCACTTGTTCAAACAAATTTCAATCTGGATCCATTTTCTAATTCCCTATTCTTGTTTTGCGGCAGAAACACAAGAATGATGAAGGCCTTATATTGGGAAGGTGATGGATTTGTGCTTTTGTATAAAAGACTTGAAAATGGCAGATTCAAGTGGCCAAGAAATGAACAGGAAGCAAGGGAGATTACTTCTCAACAGTTTCGATGGTTACTAGAAGGACTTTCTATTGTCCAACCAAAAATGATACAAAAAAGCAGTGCAAGAAAAGCTATATAACGCTTTCAAAATGTAGTGAAATATAATCCCGTCTTTGACAGTTAAAACATAAAAAAAATCCAAAAAGCATCTATTTTATCTTTGTTTTTTTGATTTTTGTTGTTGTATCGAATATGCGTAATTTATATGGTTTTCGTATTTTTTATGATATTTCTCATTTTTTTCTTTCCAATGATTTCATAATCTGTCCTAAATCCATATATTTTATGTAAATCATCTGTTATATCTGTTCGTTTGTATGCTGGTATATATCCATTGTATTGTGTATCTATAACTTCCATATCCCTAAGTGTATTTAATATCTCTTGTACTGTATATTTATGATTTAATTTATCTTCTAATATATACTAGTACCACTAAATAGTGCATTTAGAAAGTTTACTAAAATAAGAACAGTATTCCCAACAGATGAAAGTTTATTTAAATCTTTGTACTTAGCTCAGGATAAAATAACAAGTAAATGGAATGTCCCATATGGTAATTGGGGAGTTATATATTCTAGTCTTCAAATCATCTTTGAAGGGAGGCTTTAACGAGAACGTTTACAATTAAATATATTATGATATGATAATAGGGTAGAGGAAAAGATTTAACTTTTGCCCCTCCCGTTGAACCGTACGTACGGGTCTCGTATACGGCTCTACATTTATATCGAAATCACAA
>Bissell_p1__coassemble_1237_pt1 | contig 13706 bp, 26 predicted proteins | sample Bissell_p1__metabat2_low_PE_001 | metagenome-assembled genome bin Bissell_p1 | reverse complement strand
TGGATTTGTAAGGGAGAAATCCTTCCTGAAAAAAAGAAAGGGGATAAATAATCATGTTGATGCCTAAAAGAACAAAATACAGAAGACCTCATCGTGTAAAATACGAAGGTAAAGCTAAAGGCGGAACTCAAGTATCATTTGGTGAATTTGGATTACAAGCGACTGAAGGAGCTTGGATTACTTCTCGTCAAATTGAGGCTGCTCGTATTGCTATCAATCGTCGTATGAACCGTGGTGGTAAAGTATGGATTAGAATTTTCCCTCATTTAGCTAAAACTAAAAAACCATTAGAAGTACGTATGGGATCTGGGAAAGGTTCTCCAGAAGAATGGGTAGCAGTTGTTAAAACTGGTCGAGTTCTTTTTGAAGTAGCAGGTGTTGATGAAGAACTTGCTAGAGAAGCTCTTAGACTTGCATCTCATAAATTACCTATTAAATGTAAAATCATTGGAAAGGGTGAATAGTTGTGACAGTTCAAGAAATTAGAGAATTAGATAATGCTGCTTTACTTGCTAAAGTAGAAGAATACAAAAAAGAGCTATTTGGACTTCGTTTCCAACAAGCTACAGGAAATTTAGAAAACACAGCGCGTATCAGAACGGTTCGTAAATCTATCGCTAGAATTAAAACAATTATTAGAGAAAGAGAATTGAACCAATAGGAGGAGATCCAATGGAAAGAAACAATCGTAAAGTTTACACTGGAACAGTTGTATCTACTAAAATGGATAAAACTATTACAGTGTTAGTAGAAACACATGTAAAACACAAATTATATGGTAAGCGTATGAAATCTTCAACTAAGTTCCATGCTCATGATGAAGAAAATATCGCAAATGTTGGTGATACAGTAAAAATCATGTCAACAAGACCATTATCTGCAACAAAACGTTTCAGATTAGTTGAAATTGTAAAAAAAGCAGAAACTGTTTAATATATATAAACTCTAAAAGGAGGTAACCAAAATGATCCAAAATGAAAGTAGACTTAAAGTCGCTGATAACACTGGAGCTAAAGAAGTTTTAGTAATCCGCAATTTGGGAGGATCTAATCGTAAATTTAGTAATATTGGTGATGTTGTTGTAGCAACAGTTAAACAAGCAGCTCCAGGTGGTTCTGTAAAAAAAGGTGAAGTAGTAAAAGCAGTTATCGTAAGAAGTAAATATGGTGTAGGTAGAGAAAATGGATCTTATATCAAATTTGATGATAACGCTTGTGTAATTATAAAAGAAGACAAGTCTCCTAAAGGGACTCGTATCTTCGGACCAGTTGCAAGAGAGTTAAGAGATGCAGATTTTATGAAAATTGTATCATTAGCTCCAGAAGTATTATAGGAGGACTTAAACATGAAAATCCATGTAGGTGATACTGTAGTAGTTATCGCAGGTAAAGATAAAGGAAAACAAGGTGAAGTGTTACAAGTTCTTGCAAAACAAGACAAAGTAATAGTTGAAGGAGTTAATATGGTAACTAAGCACATTAAACCTTCACAAGCAGATCCTGAAGGAGGAATTGTAACAAGAGAAGCACCTATTCATGTTTCTAATGTTGCATTCTATGATTCAAAATCTAAAGCTCCTGTTAAACTTGGATATAAATTTGTAGAAAAAGATGGTAAAAAAATTAAAGTTCGAGTTAACAGAAAAACTGGAGCAGAAGTTGACAAAAAGAAAAAGAAATAGGAGGATAAAGAATGAACCGTTTAATGGAACGTTATCAAAACGAAGTGGTTAAATCTTTAATGGAAAAATTCAATTATTCTTCAAAAATGCAAGCTCCTAAGATTGAAAAAATTGTTTTAAATATTGGTGTAGGTGATGCAGTATCTAATTCTAAATTATTAGATGAAGCTGTAAATGAATTAACATTAATTAGTGGTCAAAAGCCAGTTATCACTAGAGCTAAAAAATCAATCGCTGGATTCAAATTACGTGAAGGTGCTCCAATTGGATGTAAAGTAACTTTACGTGGTGAAAGAATGTATGAATTTTTAGATAAATTAGTTAATATCTCATTACCACGTGTAAGAGATTTTAGAGGTGTATCAAATAACTCATTTGATGGAAGAGGAAATTATACTTTAGGTGTTAAAGAACAATTAATTTTCCCAGAAATCAATTTTGATAAAGTAAATAAATTAAGAGGAATGGATATTGTATTCGTAACTACTGCTAAAACTGATGAAGAAGGTCATGAGTTATTAGCACAATTAGGAATGCCATTCAAGAAATAGGGAGGACTCACAAAATATGGCAAAAACATCAATGAAGGTGAAACAACAACGTCCTCAAAAATACAAAGTGCGTGAATACACACGTTGTGAACGTTGTGGAAGACCACATTCAGTAATTAGAAAATTTAAACTTTGTAGAATTTGTTTCCGCGAATTAGCTTACAAAGGTGAAATTCCAGGTGTTAAAAAAGCAAGCTGGTAGTAATTTTATCCAGATGGAAGGAGGATTTAGCAAATGGTTATGACAGATCCAATTGCAGATATGTTAACAAGAATCCGTAATGCAAATAGACAACACCATGAAAGTGTAATGGTGCCTGTATCAAAATTAAAAGTAGATATTGCTGAAATTTTAAAGAATGAAGGATTCATAAAAGGATATAAAATTGAGGGTGAAGGCCCAATTAAAAACATTGTCATTACTCTAAAATATAGAGGAAATGAACGTGTAATTACAGATTTAAAAAGAATTTCTAAACCAGGATTACGTGTATATGCAAAAGTAAATGAAATCCCAAAAGTGTTAAATGGATTAGGAATTGTAATTTTATCAACTTCTCAAGGATTAATGACTGATAAAGAAGCTCGTGCTAAAAAAGTCGGTGGAGAAGTTCTAGCATATATTTGGTAATAAAAACAATAATTCAGGAGGTGCAAACTGATGTCACGTGTCGGTAATAAAATTATTAATGTACCTGAAGGAGTTACAGTAAATATCGCTACTGATAATACAGTAACTGTTACAGGTCCAAAAGGGACTTTAGTAAGACAATTTTCACCAGTGATTACAATTAATCAAGAAGAAAATGTAATTACTGTTGCTAGAAGTACTGAACAAAAAACTCATAAGCAATTACATGGTACAACTAGAGCATTACTTGCTAACATGATTGAAGGTGTACACGTTGGATTCAAGAAAGAATTAGAAATCGTTGGGATAGGATATCGTGGTCAAATGAAAGGAAATACGCTAGTATTAAATATCGGATATTCTCATCCTGTTGAAATCGAAGGTGAAGAAGGAGTTACTATTGAAACTCCATCAAATACTAAAATTGTTGTTTCTGGAATCTCTAAAGAACGTGTTGGACAAGTTGCTGCTCAAATTAGAGAAGTAAGAAAACCTGAGCCATACAAAGGTAAAGGAATTAAATATGTTGATGAAAGAATTATCAGAAAAGAAGGAAAAACTGCTGGTAAGAAGTAGTTTTGAAAGGAGCAAAATAAGATGTCAAAATTACAATCTCGTAATGATGTTCGTTTAAAAAGACATGCTAGAGTTCGTTCTAAAATTAGCGGAACTCCTGAATGTCCAAGATTAAACGTGTTCCGTTCAAATGCTCATATTCATGCACAAGTTATAGATGATGTAAATGGTGTAACTTTAGCTAGTGCATCAAGTGTCAATATGAAATTAGAAAACGGTTCTAATATCGCAGCTGCAACTGCAGTAGGTAAAGCTGTTGCTGAAGCAGCACTTGCAAAAAATATTAAAAAAGTAGTATTTGATCGTGGAGGATATGTATACCATGGTCGTGTAAAAGCCCTAGCTGAAGCTGCTAGAGAGGCTGGATTAGAATTCTAGAAGGAGGTCAATATGGAACAACGTAAACCAAGAAATAATGGACCAAGAAACAATGGACCTAAAAAAGGTCAAAGAAACAATGGAGCTAGAAGAGAAGAAAAAGAATTTGAAGAACGTGTTGTTACTATTAACCGTGTAACTAAAGTAGTTAAAGGTGGACGTAAATTTCGTTTCGCTGCATTAGTTGTAATCGGTGATAGAAAAGGTAGAGTTGGTTTTGGTACTGGAAAAGCAAATGAAGTACCTGATGCAATTAGAAAAGCTTCTGAAAATGCTAAGAGAAATGTCATTAATGTTCCTTTAATTCATGGAACAATTCCTCATGATGTAACTGGTATTTATGGATCAGGTAGAGTATTCATTAGACCTGCGTCTCAAGGTACTGGAATTATTGCTGGAGGACCAGTTCGTGCTGTTGTAGAATTAGCTGGATATACTGATATTTTATCTAAATCATTGGGTTCTAGAACACCAATCAATATGGTTAGAGCTACAATGGAAGGGTTAGCTTCATTAAAAACTGTGAACCAAGTTGCTGAATTAAGAGATAAAAAGATTGAAGAAATTTTTGGATAGGAGGGCGTAAAGAATGGCAAAAACAGTTATGATTACGCTTGTAAAAAGTCCAATTGGTCGTTTACCAAAACAAAGGGCTACTCTTAAAGCGTTAGGTTTAACAAAATTAAATAAAACTGTAGAAAAAGAAAACAACGAATTTATTCAAGGAATGATTAAAGTTGTTGAACACCTAGTAAAAGTAGAAGAAAAATAGGGAGGTGTAACTGATGAAACTACATGAATTACAATACACTGAAGGTGCACGTAAAGCGAGAAAACGTGTTGGTAGAGGAACAAGTTCTGGTACTGGTAAAACTGCTGGTAGAGGACAAAAAGGACAAGGAGCAAGATCTGGTGGAGGTAAGAAACCAGGATTTGAAGGTGGACAAACACCATTGTTCATGCGTTTACCAAAACGTGGATTTACAAACTTTAATAGAGTAGAATATGCAATTGTTAATTTAGAACAATTAAATTCATTTGAAGAAGGGACAGTAGTTTGTCCTAAAATGTTAAAAGAAGCTGGAATTATTAAAAAAGAATTAGATGGTGTAAAAGTACTTGGTAATGGTAAATTAGAAAAAGCGATTACAGTTAAAGCACACAAGTTTTCTAAATCGGCTATTGCCTCAATTGAAGCTGCTGGTGGAAAAACTGAGGTGATTTAAGATGTTTACATTTTTGAAAAATGTTTTCAAAAAAGGTGAACTTCGCCAAAAAGTAATTTTTACGCTAGGAATACTATTTGTATATCGTTTAGGTGCTGCAATTACTATTCCTAGTGTCAACACTGGTGCTTTGAGTGCTAGTGATGCAACTAATGGAATTTTTGGGATTATGAATTTAATTGGTGGGGGAACTTTAGAAAGATTTTCATTGTTCTCTCTTGGGGTATCACCTTATATCACTTCTTCTATCATTATTGAACTTTTATCTATGGATGTAATTCCTGTTTTAAGTCAATGGCGTAAGGAAGGAAATACAGGTAAAAAGAAAAAAGATCGTGTTACACGATATGTGACTTTATTTTTAGCAGCATTGCAAGGTGGCGTATTAACATACGCTTTTGATACTGGATATAATATTTTATCTGATTCAAGTATTTGGACATATATTTATGTTGTCATTGTTATGATAGCAGGTAGTATGTTAGCTGTATGGTTAGGAGATCAAATAACAAATAAAGGTATTGGTAATGGTGTTTCATTATTAATCTTTACAGGTATTGTATCTAACTTACCTACAAGTTTTATTACAACATTTAATAATTTAGTTGATACTAGTGGTAAAGCTATTGATATGTGGTTAGGAATTGGTTGGTATGCATTATTTGTAGTCGTATATTTATCAATCGTAATCTTTGTTGTATTCAATGAAGGTGCAGTAAGAAAAATACCAATAATTTATGCAACTAGTTCTAATACAACAATGAGAACTAAAGATCAAACACATATGCCTATTAAAATTAATAGTTCAGGTGTTATTCCTGTAATCTTTGCTTCTTCTGTATTAGCAGCACCTAGAACAATTGTTAGTTTTATGGAAACTAGTGATGTTACAAATTGGATTAATACAATTTTTAATTATCAAGAACCAGTAGGGTTCGTCTTATATATTTTAATGATTATTGGATTTACTTTTTTCTATTCAAATTTACAAATCGATGCTGAAAAAATTAGTGACGATTTAAAGAAAAATGGAGGATCTATACCAGGGGTTAGAACTGGTGAAGATACAAAGATTTATATTAAAAAAGTTTTAAATAGAATCACAGTTGTTGGTTCATTATCATTGTGTATTATTGCAGCTATTCCTATTATTACACCTGTTATATGGTCACAAACTGCGAATGCATCATTATCGTTAGGTGGTACTGGATTAATTATCGTAACTGGAGTAGCGTTAGAAACAGTGAGACAAATTAAAACGCATATAACTAGAAAAGAATATCACGGTTATATTAGAAGATAGTATAAGAAAGAGGGCGCGTATACATGAATATTATCCTAATGGGTCCACCTGGAGCTGGTAAAGGTACTCAAGCTGCAAATTTAGTCAAAGAGTATGGACTTACTCATATTTCTACAGGGGATATTTTTAGAAAAGCACTTAAGGAACAAACAAAATATGGTGTTATTGCAAAATATTTTATGCAATTTGGTCACCTTGTTCCTGATGATTATACTATTCAAATGGTAAGAGAGTACTTGCAAGAAAATGAATTTCCAAATGGATTTGTTCTTGATGGGTTCCCTCGTACAATTATTCAAGCTAGAGAATTAGAAAGTATTGCTAAAGAATTTAAGTTTAATATTGATGCAGTTATTAATTTAGATATTGAATTGGATCGTTTAGTTCCAAGACTTTCTGGTAGAAGAACTTGTAAAGAATGTGGGACAAGTTTTCACATTGAATATAATCCACCAAAAGTTAAAGGTGTTTGTGATGCTTGTGGTGGAGAATTGTATCAAAGACCTGATGAAAGTGAAGAAGCTGTAAAGGTTAGACTTGATACTTATGAAAAACAAACTAGACCATTAATCGATTATTATACGATGAAAGGTCAAATCACTAATATTAATGGTGATCAATCTATGGAAGACGTCTTTAAGGATATCAAAGCTAGCCTGGGGGTTAAATAATGATTGTTACTAAAGATCGTAGAGAAATTGAATTGATGGCAGAGGCAGGAAGAATTGTTGCATTAGTACATGAGAAACTTAAGGAAGTTATTGTACCTGGAATTACTACAAAGCAAATAGATCAAATTTGTGAAAAAGTAATTCGTGACAATAATGCAACTCCTTCGTTCCTTCATTTATATGGTTTTCCTAATAGTGTTTGTACTTCCATAAATGAGGTAGTGGTTCATGGAATTCCTAGCAATCAAACTTTAAAAGAGGGAGATATTATTTCAGTAGATGTAGGTGCCTGTTATAAAGGTTATCACGGAGATAGTGCATGGACATATGCAGTAGGAAAAATAAGTGATGAGGCCAAACATCTAATGGAAGTATGTGAAGGATCTTTATATGCTGGATTAAAACAGGTAAAACCTGGAAATCGTTTATCTGATATTTCTCATGCTATATATGTTTATCTTGATGAACATGGTTGTACTACTCCTCTAGATTATACTGGTCATGGAATTGGTAGTGAAGTTCACGAAGATCCACCTGTTCCAAATTATGGAAAAGCTGGGCGTGGACCGCGATTAAAAGCGGGAATGACGCTTGCAATTGAACCAATGGCTCATTTAGGTGGATGTGAGACAGAAGTGTTACAAGATAATTGGACAGTTATAACTAAAGATCGTTCTTTAGCAGCACATTATGAACACACAATCGTTATTACTGATAATGGGTATGAAATTTTGACAAAACTTTAATAAAAGGGAGTTGAGATCTATGGCAAAGAAAGATGACGTTCTTGAAGTAGAAGCAACGGTACTTGAAACATTACCAAATGCAATGTTCAAAGTAGCGTTAGAAAATGGAGTAGAAATCCTTGCTCACGTTTCTGGTAAAATCCGTATGCATTACATTCGCATTTTACCGGGGGATAGGGTTACAGTAGAAATTTCTCCATACGATTTAACACGTGGGCGAATTACATTTAGACATAAATAAAACTTAAATCTTCCAGGAGGAGGTAGACAAGATGAAAGTAAGACCATCTGTAAAACCAATCTGTGATAAATGCAGAGTAATCAAAAGAAAAGGGCGCGTAATGGTTATTTGCGAAAACCCTAAACACAAACAAAGACAAGGTTAATTAGTAGTTAATTAGGAGGAAATAAAATGGCTCGTATTGCTGGAGTTGATATCCCACGTGATAAACGTGTGGTTATCTCATTAACTTATATCTATGGTATTGGTAAACCAACAGCACAAGAAATTTTAGCTAAAGTTGGTATCAATGAAAATACTAGAGTTAAAGATTTAACTGAAGATGAAATTGGTAAAATTAGAAAAGAAGTAGAATCAATTAAAGTTGAAGGTGATCTTCGCCGTGAAGTTGCATTAAATATCAAACGTTTAATGGAAATTGGAAGTTATAGAGGAATTCGTCACCGTAAAGGTCTTCCTGTACGTGGTCAAAAAACTAAGACAAATGCTCGTACTCGTAAAGGAAAAGCAAAACCAATAGCAGGAAAGAAAAAATAGGATAGGAGGTTGAACTAAGAATGGCAAAGGTAAAACAAGTACGCGGAAAAAAACGTGTAAAGAAAAATATTGCAAAAGGTGTAGCGCATGTTCATTCAACTTTCAATAATACTATTGTAACTATTACTGATGAACATGGTAATGTATTAACATGGTCAAGTGCAGGAGCATTAGGATTTAAAGGTTCTAGAAAATCTACTCCATTTGCAGCTCAAATGGCTTCTGAAGCTGCTGCAAAAGCATCTATGGATCATGGAGTAAAATCTGTAGAGGTATGTGTAAAAGGTCCTGGTCCTGGTCGTGAAGCTGCGGTAAGAGCTTTACAAGCAGCAGGATTAGAAGTAACTTCAATTAACGATGTTACACCAATTCCACATAATGGATGTCGTCCACCAAAACGTCCTCGTGGATAATTATTGTATGATCAAAAAAAATAATTCCTAGTGAGGAGGGAAAAAATGCAAAAGTTTGAAAAGGCAAATTTTAATATAGCTAATTATGATGAAACAGATAATTATGGTAAATTTGTTATTGAACCTTTAGAAAGAGGTTTTGGAACAACTTTAGGGAATTCACTTCGTCGAGTTCTTTTATCTTCTTTACCTGGATCTGCTGTTTATGCAATTAAAGTTCAAGGAGCAATTCATGAATTTTCTGCAGTTGATGGTGTTGTCGAAGATGTTACATCAATTATCTTAAATCTTAAAAAGTTAGTTTTTGATGTAGATAGTGATGAATCGGCAACAATGATTATTGATGTTGAAGGACCTGCTACTGTAACAGGTGCTGATATTCAATGCCCTTCTGAAGTAACAATGATCTCAAATGATTTGGTAATAGCTCATGTTGCTCAAGGTGCTCACTTATACATGGAATTATATGCAAAAAAAGATCGTGGATATGTAAGTGCTGATCAAAATAAGAAAGATATTAATACAATTGGTATTATTCCAACGGATTCAATTTTTTCACCAGTTGAACGAGTATCTTATGCTGTTGAACCAACAAGAGTTGGTGAAAGCGCAAAATATGATCAACTGACATTAGAAATAGAGACTAATGGAGCACTAAAACCTTATGAAGCTATTTCATTAGCTGCTAAGATTTTAGTGGAACATTTAAATATGTTTGTAGAGTTAACAGATATGGCAGTTAATATGGAAGTTATGTCTGAGGCTCAAAATGATACAAGTAATAAAGTATTAGATATGACAATTGAAGAATTAGATTTATCTGTACGTTCATACAATTGTTTGAAAAGAGCAGGTATTCAAACTGTTCAAGATCTTGCCGCTAAATCTGAAGATGATATGATCAAAGTAAGAAATTTAGGTAAGAAATCATTAAAAGAAGTAAAAGAAAAATTAGTTGAATTAGGGTTAGGGTTTAAACCTATTGATTAATTCGCAAATACGAAGGAAGGAGCACTAATCTCATGGCTAAAAATAGAAAATTAGGACGTACTTCTGATATTAGAAAATCAATGTTACGTTCTCTAGCAACAGAAGTAATTATGTACGGTAAATTAGAAACAACAGAAACTAGAGCTAAAGAAGTTCGTTCTGTTGTTGAAGAATTAATTACTTTAGGTAAACGTGGTGACTTACATGCAAGACGTCAAGCTGCTGCTGTATTACATAATGTAATTGATGAAGCAACTGGTAAAACTGCTGTACAAAAATTATTTGATGATGTAGCACCTAAGTACAAAGATGTAAATGGTGGATACACACGTATCTTAAAGACATACAATCGTAAAGGTGACAATGCCCCAATGGCAATCATAACATTAATTTAATAATTTAAAGACCCTAGGGTCTTTTTCTTTTTACTTGACTAAAATATTTATTAAATATAGAATGATAAAAAGTAGAATAGGTGGTGAAAGAAATGGAAGAGATTATTCAAATAAAAAATTTATCATTTGAATATAAAAAAGGAATCAAAACCATAGATAATGTAAGTTTTGATATATTTGAAGGTGAATATATAACTATTTTAGGTCATAATGGTAGTGGTAAAAGTACAATAGCAAAATTACTTATTGGACTTTTAGAAAAATTAAGCGGAACAATTATAGTTGATGGAATTGAATTAACTTTAGAAAATTTATACAAAGTTCGTGATAATATTGGAATTGTATTTCAAAATCCGGATAATCAATTTATTGGAGCCACTGTTCGAGATGATATAGCGTTTGGTTTAGAAAATAACTGCGTTCCTCAAAATCAGATGGATGAAATAATAAATAATTTTGCTAGTAAAGTTGATATGCAAGATTTTTTAGATCATGAACCAACAAAATTATCTGGAGGTCAAAAACAGCGTGTTGCAATTGCGGGTATATTAGCAATGAATCCTAAAATAATTATTTTAGATGAAGCAACAAGTATGTTGGATCCTATAGGAAAGCGAGAAATAAATAATTTAGTAAGAAGATTAAATAAAGAAAAAACAATGACAATTATATCAATTACTCATGATATTGAAGAAGCCAAAAATGCAGATCGTATTATTGTTATGAATAATGGTAAAGTTATGGCAATAGGAAGACCTCAAGAGATATTAAGCGATGAAAAAAATTTAATTAAATATGAGTTAGATATTCCTTTTGCATTAAAGGTGGCAAATAGTTTAAGAAAGATAAATATTGAAACTAATAGAACTTTAGATATGGAGGAATTAGTAAAAGAATTATGTCAATTACATTCAAAGAAGTAGAGCATATATATGGTGAAGATACGCCATTTGCATATCATGCTTTAAAAGGGGTAAATTTAAATATTAAAAAAGGTAGCTTTACTGCAGTCATAGGGCAGACCGGAAGTGGAAAAAGTACGCTGATTCAACATATTAATGCATTACTTCTTCCTACCAGTGGAAATATTGAAATTGATGGGTATCAAGTTACACCAGCAAAGAAACCTAGTGGACTTAAAATCTTAAGAAAAAAGGCAGGACTAGTTTTTCAATTTCCTGAATATCAATTATTTGAAGAAACTATTGAAAAAGATATTATTTTTGGACCAGTAAATTTTGGAATTAGTGAAGATGATGCTAAACAAATTGCAAAAGAAGTTATAAAAATTGTAGGGTTAGATGAAACCTATTTAAATAAATCACCATTCGATTTATCAGGTGGACAAAAAAGAAGAGTTGCAATTGCCGGAATTTTGGCATTAGATCCTGATATTTTAATTCTTGACGAACCGACAGCAGGATTAGATCCACAAGGAGCAAACGAAATGATGAATTTATTTAAAAAAATAAATAAATTTGGAAAAACAATTATTCTTGTGACTCATGATATGAATCATGTTTTACAGTATTGCGATGAAGTTGTTGTAATGAATCATGGAAAAGTAGAAAAGCAAGATTCTGTCAAAAATATTTTTAAAGATAGTGAATATTTAAATGGATTAGGAATTGATTTACCAATTATTACAGATTTTATTTTACAATTAAATGAAGGCGGATTTAATATTAACTCATCAATTAATAATATTGATGAACTTATAAAAGCTATAGGTGGTGAGTTAAATGGATAATATGACATTTGGTAAATATATTCCAATTAATTCAATAATTCATCAATTAGATCCAAGATTAAAAATATTATCGTTAGTATTATTTTTAATTGCAATATTTTTTGATGCAGGCTTAGCAGGGTATGTTATTATGGCTATATTTGCGCTAATAACAACAATTATTTCAAATATTAACGTAAAACACATATTAAAAGCAGTAAAACCTATGTTGTTTATGATGATATTTTTAATGATATTTAATATTTTTTTAATTAAAACAGGAAAACTGTTATTTAGTATAGGCTTTATAAAAGTATATGCTGATGCATTACTACAATCAGCATATATATTTATTAGGTTAGTTTTAATAATTACAATGACTACAATTTTAACTTCTTCAACAAAACCACTTGATCTTACACTTGCAATCGAAGATCTTTTGAATCCATTAAAAAAAATTGGATTTCCATCTCACGAACTTGCAATGATGATTTCTATTGCATTAAGATTTATCCCTGATTTATTAGATGAAGCAAAAAGAATAATGAAAGCACAAGCAAGTAGAGGTGTAGATTTCAGCGAGGGAAAATTGACTGATAAAATAAAAGCCATTGTTTCGCTGATTATACCATTGTTTATATCAGCATTTCAGCGTGCAGAGGATTTGGCAAATGCAATGGAAAGTCGTAACTATAATCCAGAAGCTGCAAGAACACGCTATAAAACATTAAAATGGAGAAAAACTGATACTGTAGCGTTTATTTTTACTATTATGGTTTCAGGGTGTGTTATAACACTTAGTTTTACATTGTAATGGTTAGAGTAAAATGTATAGTTAGTTACGACGGTAGTAAATTTTATGGTTTTCAAATTCAAAATAAATTAAGAACTGTTCAGGGAGAAATTCAAAAAGCATTAAAAAGGATTTGTGAAGAAGAAATAACGATTCATGCATCTGGCAGAACTGATGCTAAAGTGCATGGAAATAAACAAGTTTTTCATTTTGACACATTAAGACAAATGCCGGAAAAACAATGGAAGAGAGCGATAAATCACTTTTTACCAAATGATATATATATATTGGAGACATTATTTGTAAGTGAAGATTTTCATAGTAGATATAGTGCAACAAAAAAAGAGTATCGTTATTTATTAAGTACAAAAGAATATAGCCCTTTTGAAACAAATTATATATATCAATATGGTAGGCCACTAGATTTAGAATTAATGAAAGATGCTGCAAGTATTTTTATAGGAGAGCATGACTTTGCATCATTTTGTAGTTACGATCAATATGGGAATACAATTAGAGAATTATATAAAATATTAATCGAAGATAACAATGGAATTATAACCTTTACCATAGTGGGAAATGGTTTTAGACGTTATATGGTAAGACATATTGTTGGTGGTTTGATACAAGTGGGTGCTAAAAGAGTAACAAAAAAAAGGTTACAAGAACTTTTAGATAGTAAAGGGAGAGAGAAATGTTTATTTAAAGCAAAACCACAAGGATTATATTTATATGAAGTATTCTATGACTAAAAAGGATTGAAATATTTTGAATGAAAAATATATGTGGTAAAAAGCATATTATTTAAAAAAACTGTTTATAATATAATTATAACATTAAATTGG
>Bissell_p1__coassemble_1216_pt1 | contig 13926 bp, 12 predicted proteins | sample Bissell_p1__metabat2_low_PE_001 | metagenome-assembled genome bin Bissell_p1 | reverse complement strand
GTTTAAAATACAACAATAATATCTGTATAAATAACTTTAAAATCTTGTAAACTTTATGTGTTTTTAAGGGTTACATGGAAAATTGATTTTTTTAAAAATAATAGATTAATTTCATTGCATTTTTAAAATATAGGCGTATACTTATCTCAGGCAAAGGGGGCATACTATGGATGATGTTATTCAAAGGTTAGTAGAAATTGATTGCAAATGCGTCGAACGAGTTGAAAAGGCAAAAGCTAAAAAACTTGATGCTCAAACTAATATGAATGAAAAAAGAAAAGAGATTTATGACGATTTTGTTTTGAAACAAAATCAAAAAATCAAAGATTATAAAAATGAGTTAGTAAATAAGAGTCAAGAAAATGCAAAGCAATTAGATCAAGAATTTACAAATGTTTTAAATAACCTAGAAAATCTTTATGATTCAAATAAAGATAAATGGGTAAATGAAATTGTTGAAAGATGTTTAAAGTAAGAAGGTGAATGTATGGCTTTGTCGTCAAATGCACTATGTGCAAAGGCTAAAGCGATGTATGGATATCGTCTTAATGAAGAAAATTATAGTGATTTGTGTAGAAAACAAACACTTGGTGAGATGGTAACTTATTTAAAATCGCAAACAAAGTATAGTGATGTATTGAAAGACGTCAATGTTAGAAATGTTCGTCGTCGACAGTTAGAAGCTGCTTTAAATAAAGAATATTTTGAGCGCTGTGCTAGATTGATGAAATATGCACCAAAAAAGAATCAGGATTTTTATAACCAAGAAGTTATTGGAATTGAAGTTCAGTTGATTGTTGATAAAGTTGTTAGTATTAAAGAAAAAGATCAAGCAAGTTTTTCGTTAGAGATTCCTGATTATTTAGCAAATAAACTTAGTTTTAATATTTATGGATTGGTAAATGTTGATAATTATAAGGATTTAGTTATATATTTAAAGAATACTAGGTACTGTAAGATATTATCTGATTTTGATTTTACAGCGCCAATAGATATTAATTTATTAGAACTTCAATTAAAATCTTTATATTATGATATGTATGTCAATTCGATTAAAAGTAATTTTAAAGGCAATAAACAAAAGGAATTGATGGAAATTTTATCTACATCAATTGAATTAGCTAATATTACTAAAATTTATCGTTTTAAAAAGTATTTTAAAGAATCAAATGAAACAATTAAGAAGTCTTTATATCTAGAACATTGCCGAATGTCTAAAGTAATGTTAGATTCGTTAATTGAAGCGCGTAGCGGTGAGGAAGTATTGGAATTATTAGCTGATTCTAAATATAGGTTATATATTGGAGATAAAGACTATACTTATATTGAATATTATGTTGAAGAAATTAAATATAATATTGCTAAACGATATATGCGTTTTTCTAGTAATGCACCATTAGTATATTTAACTTATTCAACTTTACAAAAAGTAGAAGTCGATAATTTGAAACATATTATCGAAGGAATACGGTATAAAAGAGATGCATCGAGTATTGAAGAGATGCTAATCTTTGCATAGGAGGGATTGTTGAGTGGCTATTATTAAAACACATTTCTTTAATATTTCCTTTGAACAAAAAGATTTGATAAAGATGTTAATTAAGATGACTGAATATCAAGATGAGATGTTTCCGCAAGATTCAAAAAAGATAACACATAATGTTAAAGGGGTATCAATCATGGATGAAGTTAATCCATATAATGAACCGCTTGATAATATTTATCATATTTTTAATCGATTAGGTTTGGATACTCGAGTTAAAGATAATGAATTTAAGGAAATTAATTTATTTGAAGTAAATAAGTTAATAGATGAAATTAATGGGAACATTGATAATATTATCAATGTTCGTGAAGGGATTATTAAAGAAAAAGATGAAAATGATGAAGCAATTGTTTTATTAAAAAATCTTAAAGATTCTAAAATTAGTGTTGATGATATTCAAAATACTAAGTATATCACATGTCGTTTTGGTAAAATACCAGTAGCAGAATTTAATAAAATTCAATATTATCGTGATTATGAATTCATTTTTATGGAATTAAATCGTTCTAAACAATATGTATGGATTGTTTATGCTGGACTTACAAATACTATTTCTGAAATTGATAATGCCTTTTCTTCAATGTCTTTTGAACAAATTAATATTCCTGAGTTTGCTCATGGAAAAGTTTGTGAAGCGATTGATGAATTAAATGAAGAATCAGTGGCAATGGAACAGTATATTAAAAAAATGGATACAAAAATTGAAAACATAAAAAATGAGTATAGTGAAAAATTATTAGAAGTATTTACAAGATTGTATAATCTAAAAAGATTATATGATAAGTGTCGTTATGTTGTTGATTTTTCACAAAAAGCAGCGATATATGCATTTAGTAGTTTTGATATTAAAGAAATAGAATCTAAGTTTAGTGATATTGATAGTGTTAGGGTAATCGAATTACCAGTTAATATTTATGAAAATAAAAATATTACTGCACCAGTATTAATAAAAAATAATAAGTTATTTCAACCGTTTGAAAATATTTTAAGTACTGCTATTGGTGATACTTTCGATCCAACCGCACTGGTTGCAATAATTTCAATGTTAATTGGAGCAGTGTGTGTAGGTGATATTGGTGTTGGAATATTAGCAATTTTGTTAGGTCTATTATTTACTGTAAAAAAACCTAATAATTTTGGTAATATATTAAAACGTGTAGGAACTGCAATATTGATTGGTGGTTTGTTTTATGGAACTTTATTTTACCAAACTCAATTATATGGACCATTATTTACATTACCGTTGCATATTGTGCATACTTTGATATTCGGTGTTTGTTTGTGGGTTGTTTTAATTGTAGTGTTAATTATTGTAAAAAAGATATTACGTAAATCTATTAATATATAAAGGGGGGATAAAATGGCTATTTCAAGATTAAACTTAGTTAGTATTAATTTTGATAAATATCATCATAATGAAGTTCTGTTAAAACTTTTTAATCATGATGATTTTCATCCTGAATTGGCATCAAAGTTTATTGACAGTGTAACGGGACTTAGTGTCTATAATCAAGATAATCTTTATGAAGAAATTCTTGTCCGTTTAAATGATGCTGCAAATAAATATAAGTTTAAATTAGAGGAAATTGAAGTAGAAGATAATCAAATTAATGTATTAAAAGTAAAAGAATATTTAGATGATTTATTATTGGACGTTGAACGAATACATGCTGTAATAGAGCAATTGGATACTATGATTATTGAAAATCATGAAGCGATTATTCAATTACGTCATGTGGCAGATATTGATGTTAATTTTGATGATTTATTTAGCTGCAAATATCTTCAAATAAGATTTGGTAAATTACCGGTAAATAATATTTCAAAGTTAGATTATTATGAGTCATTGCCGTTTATATTTAAAGAATTTGAACATGATAGTCATTATACATGGTGTATGTATATTACAACTCCTAGTGATGCACCAGAAGTCGATAATATTTTTTCATCATTGTATTTTGAAAGAATTCGTATCCCGTATTTTGTTCATGGTTCACCAGAACTGGCAATTAATGAAATTGAAGAAGAAGCAAATGTGGCTAAGGAACATAGTAATAAATTAAATGAACGTATTGTCAAGATTTTTGAAAATGAACGAGATGAATTAAATAAGATTTATACCGTTGCTAAACATTTAAATGACGTGTATGTGATGCAAAAGTATATAGTTGTAATTGGTGATAAGCTTTCAGTTAATGGATTTGTTCCAACTAAAAGTGTAAAGAAATTTAAAGAAGATTTTGAAGCACTTGATGGGGTGGTGGTTGATGTTAAACCAGCCAATAGCGATGTACGTTTGTCGCCGCCGACTTTACTTAAGAGTAATTGGTTTTCAAAACCGTTTAGAATGTTTGTTGAGATGTATGGCGTACCTAAATATAATGATGCTGATCCAACTTTATTAGTTTCATTATCATATACTTTATTATTTGGAATTATGTTTGGTGATGTCGGCCAAGGGATAATTTTATCTTTAGTCGGCTTGATTGCTTATAAAAAATTTGGCTTACAGTTAGGAGCAGTTGGTGTTCGTTTAGGAATATCAAGTACATTATTTGGGATTGTTTTTGGTTCGGTATTTGGAAATGAAGAAATTTTGATTCCAATGTTTAATGCCATGTCTCCTGATAATACAATGACATTATTGGTTGCGGCAATTTGTTTGGGAATTGTTTTAATCGTGATTTCTATGACATTTAATGTTTTTTTGAATTTTAAGAAGAAGCAGATAGGTGAAGCAGTTTTGAGCCAAAATGGAATTTGTGGATTGCTGTTCTATGTTTCTATTTTAGGTTTAGTGGTTAATATGTTTTTAGGATTGAATTTTGTAAACGGACTATATGTTATTTGTTTAATTGTTTTACCATTGTTTTTTATTTTCTTAAAAGAACCACTGATTAGAAAGTTTGAAGAAGATGAAAAGATGTTTCCAGATGGATTCGGTGCGTTTTTTGTTGAAGGATTCTTTGAATTGTTTGAAGTAGTGTTATCATTCATTACTAATACTATGTCATTTTTAAGAGTAGGTGGATTTGTTTTATCACATGCTGGAATGATGCTTGTGGTCTATACCCTTGCAGAAATGGTTGGTGGAGTAGGTGAGATAATTGTTATTATCTTTGGTAATGTGTTTGTAATGTGCTTAGAAGGATTAATTGTTGGAATCCAAGTATTACGTCTAGAATTTTATGAGATGTTTAGTAGATATTATGAAGGAAACGGAATACCGTTTAAAAGTATAAAAGAAGGATAGAAGTTTAGGAGGAAATTATTATGACAGTTTTAGAATTTGTTTTACCAGCAGTATTAGTTATTTTATTATCATTACCATTGGTAAAAGTGTTTAAGGGAAATGTAAGTGTTAAGAGCGCAAAAATTAGATTAGCGACACATATTGCGGGATTTGTTGGAGCAGTAGGTTTAGCATTATATTTAGCTGCTGCTACTAATGGTGTTCATGCTCAAGAAGCAGCTGTAATTACAGGGACTATTGCTCAAGGATTAGGTTTTTTAGCTGCGGCATTAGCTACTGGTTTATCAGCTTTAGGAGCAGGGATTGCTGTTGCTGCTGCTGCACCAGCTGCAATTGGAGCATTTTCTGAAAATGAAAAGAATTTTGGTAAATCTTTGATTTTTGTTGCCTTAGGTGAAGGGGTAGCAATTTATGGGTTATTAATTTCAATCTTAATTATTAATAAAATTTAATTGAAAGTATGTGATCGTTATGCGATTTTATTGTATAAGTGATAATGTTGATACCCAAATCGGGCTTAGATTAGTAGGGATTGAAGGACAAGTAGTTCATAAAAGAAGAGAATTTTTAGAGTTATTGGAAACAAAATTGAAAGATGATTCGATTGGAATTATTTTAATTACTACTAAATTAATTGAACTTGCACCCGATATTATTTCAGAAATTAAGCTAAAACAACAAAAACCATTGCTAGTAGAGATCCCTGATCGTCATGGTGAATCTAAAATTGGTGAAACTATTGATAAATATGTTTCTGAGGCAATAGGGGTTAAGTTGTAGAAAGGGAATGCTATGGAAAAGAAAGAACAAGTATTTCTTTATATGAAGGAAGAGATTGAAAGATTAGCTAATTTAGAAGAAGAGAAGATTTTAGCTGAAGCAAAAGAACTTGAAATAGAAGCTTATGAACAAATTAAAAATGAAGCGAAAAAGGATGCGGATGCTTTATTAGCTAAAGAATTAGCAGAAATATCTTCTAATGCTAGTGTAGAAGCTTCTTTATCTCAAGAAGAAACGACTAAGAAATTAGTTAAAACAAGAGAAGGTTATGTTGCAAAGATATTTAAAGAGGCTAAAAATAGATTAACTGAATTTGTAAATGGTGATGACTATAAAACATATCTTATTAAACATATGGAAAAGATTAGTAGTCTGTATCAAATGAGTAATTCAATTCTTAAAATTAGACAAAATGATACAAAATATGCTGATGATTTAGTTAAAGTTTATGGGATTGATTTGACAGTTGAAGTAAGTGATGAAATAAAGATTGGTGGTTTTATTATTGAAAATAAAGCAACTAATGTAGTTATTGATGAGTCACTAGATACTGCTTTAGAAAATCAAAAAGAATGGTTTTATAAAACATCTGGATTAATGATTAAATAGACAGGGGGTTAATATATGAGCAATAATGTAATTTATTCAATTAATGGACCTGTTGTAAAAGTAAAAGATACTGTATCTTTTTCAATGTTGGAAATGGTATATGTAGGTAATGCTTCATTAATGGGAGAAGTAATTTCTATTTCTAAAGAATTTACTACTATCCAAGTTTATGAAACTACTACAGGTCTTAAACCTGGTGAACCAGTTGTTTCAACTGGATCACCAATTTGTGCAACGTTGGGCCCAGGAATTTTAAGAAATATTTTTGATGGGATTGAACGTCCTTTAAAAGCGCTTGAAAAAGAATCAGGAGCATTTATTCATGCTGGAAGTAGTGTCGATTCTTTAGATATAAATAAAAAATGGAATGTAACGATGTGTGTTAAAGTAGGAGATGAAGTCAAAGGTGGCGACATTTATGCAACTACTCCAGAAACTGATTTAATTATTCATAAATGTATGGTTAGCCCTTTAATTAGAGGTAAAGTTGTAGATGTTGTTAATGATGGCGAGTATACAATCAATGATGTTGTTATGAAAATTGAAGATGAAAATGGAAAAATTATTGATTGTACTTTATGTCAAAAATGGCCTATTAAACAAGCACGACCAGTATCTAATCGTTTACCGATTTCAATTCCTTTAGTGACAGGTCAAAGGGTTATAGATACATTATTCCCAATTGCTAAAGGGGGAACTGCAGCTATCCCAGGTGGATTTGGAACTGGAAAAACAATGACTCAGCATCAAATTGCAAAATGGTGTGATGCTGATATTATTGTCTATGTTGGTTGTGGTGAACGTGGAAATGAAATGACACAAGTTCTAGAAGAATTTAGTGAATTGATTGACCCTAAAAGTGGTAAACCATTAACTGATAGAACAGTATTGATTGCAAATACTTCAAATATGCCTGTTGCTGCTCGTGAAGCTAGTATTTATACAGGAATTACTTTAGCTGAATATTATCGTGATATGGGTTATCATGTTGCAATTATGGCAGATTCGACTTCAAGATGGGCAGAAGCATTACGTGAGATTTCAGGACGTTTGGAAGAAATGCCGGCTGAAGAAGGTTTCCCTGCATATTTACCATCTCGTTTATCACAATTCTATGAACGTGCAGGATACATGGAAACATTAAATGGTAAAGAGGGTTCGGTATCAATTATTGGTGCGGTATCTCCTCAAGGGGCTGATTTTTCAGAACCAGTTACTCAAAATACAAAACGTTTTGTTCGCTGTTTTTGGGCGTTAGATAAAGCATTAGCTTATGCACGACATTATTTTGCGATAAATTGGACTCAAAGTTATAGTGATTATGTTTACGATCTTGAAAAATGGTATACTAAAAATGTTGGGTCTAAATTTGTTAGTGATCGTCAAGAAATTGCTTATATTTTAGCTGAAGAAGCTAAATTAAATGAAATTGTGCAATTGATGGGACCTGATGTGTTACCTGAAGATCAAAAATTAATTATTGAAATTGCTAAAGTTGTTCGAGTTGGTTATTTACAGCAAAATGCTTTCCATAAAGATGATACATATGTTCCAATGGAAAAACAATTAAAGATGATGGAAGTTATTTTATATTTAAATAAACGTTGTAAAGAAGCAGTTAATCAAGGTAAAGTTGTAAGAAGAATTGTGGATACGGGTATTTTTGATCAAGTTATTAAAATGAAATATGATATCCCTAATGATAATATTGATAAGTTGGATACATATTATTATGATATCGATGAAGCAATTAAATCTGTAGCGTAGGAGGAAAATGATTATGTCACTACAATATGTAGGATTAAATGAAATTAATGGGCCATTAGTCGTTTTAGACCACGTTAAGGGTGCTTCATACGATGAAATGGTTGAAATTCAAATAAATGATGGAACAACTCGTGCAGGACGAATTGTTCAAATTGAAGGTGAAAAAGTTGTAGTTCAAGTTTTTGAAGGAACTAATGGGTTGTCGCTTGAAAATACAAAAACTAAATTATTAGGTAAACCAATGGAATTACCTGTTTCTAGAGAAATATTAGGAAGAATTTTTTCTGGTGCTGGTAGACCGATTGATGGTTTAGGTGAAGTTTATGCTGAAGAAGAAATGGATATTAACGGATTACCATTAAATCCTGTTTCGCGTGTATATCCACGTAACTATATTAATACAGGAATTTCTTCAATTGATTGTTTGACTACATTAATTCGTGGTCAAAAGTTACCGATTTTTTCAGTATCTGGATTGCCTCATGATCGTTTAGCAGTTCAAATCGTAAAACAAGCAAAAATAGCAGATGAATCTGGAAAAGGTTTTGCTGTTGTCTTTGCAGCGATGGGGGTTACAAACGATGTTGCAGAATATTTTAAACGCAGTTTTAAAGAAGCTGGGGTTATGGAACGAGTGGTTATGTTCTTGAATTTATCAAATGATCCAATTATTGAACGTATTTTAACACCACGTTGTGCATTAACAGCAGCTGAATATTTAGCGTTTAAACAAAATATGCATGTATTGGTTATTTATAGTGATGTTACTTCTTATTGTGAAGCATTGCGTGAATTCTCGTCAAGTAAAGGGGAGATTCCTGGGCGTAAAGGATATCCAGGATATTTATATTCGGATTTAGCTTCATTATATGAAAGAGCAGGAATTATTAAAGATGCAGAAGGTTCTGTAACACAAATTCCAATTTTAACAATGCCTAATAATGATATTACACATCCGGTTCCTGATTTAACTGGATATATTACAGAAGGACAAATTACATTAGATGTTGATTTAAATTCTGCAGGGATTTATCCACCAGTTGGAGTTTTACCTTCATTAAGTCGTTTGATGAAAGATGGAATTGGAGAAGGTTATACTAGAAAAGATCATCAAGATATTGCTAACCAATTATTTGCATGTTATGCTCATGTTCAAGATGTACGTTCATTAACTTCGGTTATTGGTGAAGATGAATTATCTGAAATGGATAAAAAATATGTGACATTTGGTAAACTATTTGAAGAATATTTTATTAATCAAGGTTTTAATGCTAATCGTAGTATTGAAGAAACTTTAGATTTAGGATGGGATTTAGTTTCTGTTTTACCTCGTGAAGCATTGGATCGTTTGGATAATGCATTATTAGATCAATATTATAATCATGAAAAAGCGATTGAGCGTTTTAATATAAAAGAAAAAAAGATTATTAAAGAATTACAAGAGGGTGAATAATTATGGCTTTGAAGGTAGTTCCAACAAAGGGTAATTTAATTGCAATGAAAAAATCATTGCAATTAGCCAATCTTGGATATAATCTAATGGATCAAAAACGAAATGTTTTGATAAAAGAAATGATGACTTTATTAGATGATGTGAAGATTATTCGTGATCAAATTACGTCTTCTTATCAAGAAGCATATGATGCTTTGCAAGAAGCAAATATTTCAATGGGATTAATTTCATCGATTGTTAATAGTACACCTGAAGATTATGGAATATCAATTGCATATCGTAGTGTTATGGGAGTTGAGATTCCAAAGATTTCGTATAATCAACAACCATTGAAAATGACTTATGATATTGAACGTTCTAATTCTAAAGTGGATTATGCTTATAATTGTTTTTATCGGGTAAAACAATTAACTGTATTATTAGCTGAGGTTGAAAATAGTGTTTATCGTTTAGCTAATACAATTAGAAAAACACAAAAACGAGCAAATGCTCTAAAAAATATTTCAATTCCTCGTTTTGAATCAACGATTAAAGTTATAAGTGAAGCTTTAGAAGAAAAAGAAAGAGAAGAATTTACTCGTCAAAAGGTTATTAAAGAAATGAAGAGATAATAAAACAGCTGTATTTTTACAGCTGTTTTGATTTTGTTAATTTTTTTGAATAATCGTAAATTGTTCATTATCTAATAAATATGTTAAATCAGTAGGTAATTTAGAGCGAATGTGAATAAGTTTATTATTATCAACTTTTCCATTCCATGTAGCAACAACAACTATTTTTTCTGCAAGACTTTTTAAAAATGATAACATATTAATATTTGAATCCTTAGCATACAGGATTTTTTTATTATCTAGTAATAAAACATCTTTATTATAAGTCACTAAAAAATTATCCATTACTTCTGTAATATTATTATTAGTGTTTTTAAAAATAGTATCTAAATCTAAAGTTGGAATACCGCTATCTTTACTGTATTCATGGATTAATTTTGATTTACCACTACCTGGTAATCCTACGATTAATATTAATTTGTTTTCATTTTCTTTTGCTTTTTTGATTGCATCTTTTAACTGATTCATTATTTTAACCTCCTTTTCAAATAAATTAAAAACAAATATTCTATTTACTAATATTTTATCATTACTAGTTGATAATGGATAGCAATATAGTAAATTAACTTAAATAATTAATAAGAAACTGTATTATATATTGTAATACAGTTATGAAGATGTTATAATTTGACTGTATTAGTTATGGTGGTACAGTTAGGAGTGATAGGTGTGAAAAAGATAGTGTTAGTGGCATTAATATTAGTAATGACTTTTCCCGTTTCCTTGCAAGCGATGGATAATGGTTCAAGTATAGAATCTTATAGTATTGGTACTAATATTAAAGGGGACTGTTTAGCGAAAAATGTTGAACTTAGTAACGATTTAAAGGGAAATTTAGTTGTTAAAGATAATGGATTAGGTTTTATTGATAATGATGATTTTTTAATTAGAGTCAATTATCCAATTAAATATTTTGAAATAATTGATGATTTAGATAATGATAAGATAAAAGATGTGGTTTTATATGTTGAAACAAATAGTGGCTATAGTAATTTTTTGATTGTAAGTTCTAAGAGTTCTAATGTTTTATATGAAATGGCTTTAACTCACGAAAATTTTAATGATCAAAAGGGCGTTTTTATTGAAAATTCAATTATTCGACAAATAGTTTGCGATAAAGAATATGTTTATCTTATTTATGATCATCATTTATTAAAAATAAATGCTAAGAAAAAAAGTATTATTTATGATCATGAAGAAGAAGATAATATTTGGAAATTAATATTGATTGATAATCAAGTGATTTTTACAAATCAACTTGGGCAATTAGTTAGTCTGGATAATACTGGAAATGAAAATTATCGTAAAGATATTAGTAAGCCAATAGAAGTTAATTCAAATGGAAATAAATTTTTGGTGAATCTTAATTTATGGGATTTGTTAGTTTTTAATGATAAGTTATATATTAGTTGTGAAAATGATAGACTTTATGAAGTTGATTATCATAATGGTGAAATTATTAAGGAATTAAAATTAGGGATTATTAATCAAGATGATTTAGTTAAAAGATTAAAAGAGCAGTATAGTTATGATTATGTTAATTCTAAAGAGACAATTACTATTACTGGTGTATTTTCTAAGGCTTTTAATGGTTATAAATTAAAACAGCTTAAAGATGATTTGATGTTAGTAGAAGCATATTTAGGTGATCAAAATTATCAACAAATAGAAATGTATGGCGCTAGTAATACCGGAATTAAGCCATCGTTACTATTGGTTTCTGATGATTTTAAGTTGATTAGTAAAATTAAATTAGAAAAATATAATTTGGATTGTTCAAATGCTGTATTGTCTATGTATCAAGGACAGGAAGTTATTATAATACCAAGTAGTTTTAATAAAGATGTGTTAAGGATTTCGGTGTATTCATTAGATGGTAAATTATTATCACAAAATGATATAAAAAATTTAGGAATTGGTTTAGATAAGATTAAAGTAAGTTTTAGTAAATATAATGATAATTATTTATTACAGATAAATAACGGTAATAGCTATATTGTTCATAATGATTTAAAAACGGTGAGCTTTTTAGGAAGTTCTAAGATTGTTAATAAAGTTGCTGATGTTGATGATGGCGTAATTGTGTCGAATAATCAAAATGGTAAGCTTAATGAGCTATGCAAATTGGGTTTAAATGGAAAAGATGATGTGTTAACTAATGTTATTGTTTCTGATAAGTATATGAATAATGGGTTTGAAGCTATTAATTATGATGATAATAGTGGTCAATTGTTATCTTTGGTAAATGAAATAAATAATAAAAATGAAGTGATTGCTAGTCATATAGTGGTTATTGATATGAATAATGGAAAAATTATTCAGGATCGAAAAGTTTTATTGGAAGGTAATAAGTATTTAGTTGGTAATGAAATTAAGTATTTTAGTGATTTAAATGGTGATGAAAAAAGTGAACTACTAGTGGATAATTGTATTATTGATGGTAATAGTTTTACTTTCAAATCATATTTTGATCCAATAATTGAAGAAAATGGAACAGTAATTGAAGTTGGCGATTTGAATAATGATAAGATTGTTGATTATGTTAATGTTGGAGAAAGTGAAATGAGAGTTTATCATTCAATGCATAATGGTTTTGAAATCAGTTATTCAAAGACCGATATTACAAAAAAATATGATAAAAATTTATTAAATAATCAACATGTTAACGTTATTGGGGATTTAGAACACAATGGAATTAATCTATTTATAATTAATGCCCGAAATAGTGATGGTTATCAATATTATCAAGTAATTAATCCTAAGGATTTATCTGTACGTTTTAATTTATTAGAAGATGGAGTCTATGATTATGGTGAATCATTTATTTTATCAAAGATTGATTTTAATCAAGATGGCTGTGATGATTTAATTTTTAATAAACCAAGTGGTTCAACTATAAATTTGTTAAGTGGTAAAGATGGAAAAATATTGCAGATGGTTAAATTGGATCCTGACAGTGATGATAGTATGACAGCGGTTGTTTATGATGAAATTATTCCGATTAAGTTTTCAGAGACTGAAATGATTTATCAATTAGAAGATATAAATGATGATAATGTTAAAGAATTAGGATATTTTTATTATGATTACTATAAAGATATTAATACTTTTAAAATTTTAGATGGGAAAAACTATGAGCAATTAAAAAGCTGTAGTCTAGAAAATATTGAATCTTCAAATAATTATGCGATACCAGTTTTGCATCAAACCAAAATACTAATAAATGATGGAGAGTATAATCAAATTTATGATTATAAAAAAGAACAGTTAGTTGCTGGAATAAAATTGGATGTAACAAAAGCAAGAGCGATGAATGATGGTCGTATTTTAATTGAAAATAATGGACAGTTATATGCTTTTGATGATGGCTGTGATTTTAAATTAGTTGATTTTAATAAACATAGTGATGGTAAAATGAAATTTAAATATCAAAGTGATAAAAATGGTCAAATGAGTGTATATGATCAAGGAAAATTAGTGTTAGTAAGTAATGATAAAGATATTTCATTAAAATTATTAGAAGGAAAACATAAATTAACATTTTCATACAATGATAATGCTGGGAAGATCACTCATATGAACCAAGTAGTAGAGGTTGAAAAAACTTCTGTTTTTAGGTATTTAATTATTTTATGTGCATTAATTATTTTTAGTGGCGGCTTGTTATTGGTAATTTATCCAAAATATCGTTTGAAAAAAGGTAGTGTAAAATATGGAAAAGATAATTAAAGTTAAACATATAAATAAATATTTCGGTTCATTTAAAGCAATAGACGATATATCTTTTGAATTAGATGGTGGAAAAATATATGGTATTATTGGGCCTAATGGTGCAGGAAAATCAACAACAATGTCAATATTAATGGGATTAGTTTTTCCAAGTAGCGGTAGTGGCACAATAAAAGGT
>Bissell_p1__coassemble_1178_pt1 | contig 14164 bp, 8 predicted proteins | sample Bissell_p1__metabat2_low_PE_001 | metagenome-assembled genome bin Bissell_p1 | reverse complement strand
CTACTGGTACAACATTAGCTAAATCTTCATCAGTAATTGCATTAGCTAAATCTAGTGCAATCTTTAATATTGTTTTATCAGCTTCAGCACTAGGAACTAAACTTTCCACAGCTGTTTGTAAATCAGCTAAAGCTTTATCAATAGCTTTTTGATTACTATTATTATTAGCTAATACTTCATTAGCAACAGCTAATTTTTCTGCAAATAATTGATAAGACTCTGAAGTATATTCATCTTCATCAATATTTAATCCATTAATGTAATCTTGTAACACATTACGATTTGGTAATAATGAATCATTATTCATAAAAATAATTTCAGAAATTGCTGGAACACTATTAGCATCCCATTCAATTTTTAATTCATAAATATTATCCCAGAATGGTAAATAAATTTCATTTAATGATTTACTTAATGTACCGATTTGTACCCATTCTCTACCATTTTCACTATCTACCAATACCAATACTTTAGCATTACTAACAGTTCCTGTTTGAACAATATTAATCTTAGTTACATCAAGTTTTTCAGAAAGTGTATAACTAATATAACCTGCTTCAGTAGTATTAGGACGATAAGATGTTGATAAATTACCATCAAACATATCTTGTGGTTCAAATCCTTGTTTTTCAATAGTATTTGAACTAAATGTTGGATCATTAATTACAGGTATATATTCACCATCATTAATAACGATTTCATTAAATAGTACTGCACGTTCTGTATTTGGGGCAGTCATTACAATTTTAATATAACGTGCCTTAACACTATCTGCACTACCTTCAACATAAACTTTATTTGGATAAGTCGCAGAAGCTTTATATCCGGCATCAGAATTTATACAAGTAACATTTGCTTCATCAACGTTTTCAACACCATCACCAATTGTTATAACTTTAGTCCATTCATCTAAATTATCTGAAACAAAAATTTCTCCATCACGAATATAATTAACTACACTATCTTGGCAATACATTGCTAATTTATTAATAGTTCTTTCTTGACCAAGATCATAAATAATATATTGTCCTTCTTCAACTGTTGAAGCAAATTCAGTAGAAGTATCCATATTACCATCAAATGCAGCTCCATTTTCACGACTATCTTCAGCTACTCCCCAACCTGGAGCAATAGCGATATCAGATTCTAATAATAAAGGTGCAGAGACTTCATTTGAATGTACTTCAAATTTTTCAATTCCAAATGTAATTGGATTTACTGTTTTATTAATTAATCTTACATATCTAGCATCTGGTAAATCTGTACTACTTGCATCAACATCTACCCAATCAACATAATTCTTTGATACTTGTAATGTTAATGCATCTCCACCTACTAATTGTAAATCAATATTAGATAAATCTCTAATTCTTGGTAAAATAATTCCTAAATATTCATTTTGATTTAAAGTTACTGATTCTACTGCTGCAACTGAAGCAACGCTTGTATCAATCTTAGTTGCAATTTCTTTTAAACTATCATTATTTGTATCAACGAAAGTATCATTTGGTCGATTAACTCTAAAATCAGACATCTTCAACCATACATTTTTAGGTTGTGTATTTCTAACTCTTACATAACGAGCTTTAATACCTGTTAAATCAGCAGTTACTGTTTTCTTTTCAAGATTTTGTGTATAACTTTCAAATACAGTATAACTTTGTCCATCAGTAGAATATTCTAAGTCATAAGCATTCCAGTAATCGTTTCCACTATTACCCATAATAAATCTTACAACTCCTAAAGGTACAACTTCGCCTAAGTCAAGACCTACATAATCTCCAACTTTAGTATTTTGGTTATACCATGTAAATGTACTATCATCATCATCAACTAGATTGGCTTCACTATATGATCCATAAATACCATAATTTGGTGATTTAATTACAGTGCCTGAATATTTTTCATTGTTATTTTCATCGACACCTTTTCCATTTACAACAATATCACGAATACCTAACCATGTATTAGTTTTATCAGCAGTAGCGATCATTCTAATACCTTTTACATCTTTCAAATCAAGATCAGTTATAGTAACTTCTTTTGGTAATTCATATTCTTCACCATTAACGTCTTGCCAAGTTTTTCCATCAGTTGTATACTCAACTTTTGCTTTAGCAAACGTATCTCTTAAATTACCACTTTGTCCTAATCTAAAAGTAACAGTATTAACATCAATTGCTTTACTATAATTAATACCTACATATGTTCCAGTAGAAATAGTATTTGGACTCTTATATATTAATTCAGTAGAAGCATTATTATCTAATACATTTTTAGTAGAACCAGTTGGTGTATCAGTACGATTTGTAATAAATGTAACAATTTGTTGATCTGGATTTACAATAGTACCTACTTTAACTGATAAAATTGTATCTAAGTTTTGCATAAATGGATAGATATATTTTCTACCTACTTTTGCATATTCAATATGGTCAACATAATTGAAACCATGTGCTCTAGATCTATCGAATGCTGCTTGACCTGTTGAGAATTTATCCCATACCACATCATTATCAGCACCATTTTGTAAACATTTTGCTGCTTCTAAATAATTGATAATTGCTTCTGTTGTATCTTGCCAACAATCTAACCAATAAATAATTTGATTTTTTGTTCTTTCATTACCTGGATTTTCACGGTATGTATTAGCACTTTCTTGCAATAATTTAAATTCATTAATTAAATCATCTGCACTAGCAATAATATCACTACCTGAATTCAAAGCATTAATGAAACTTGACATCTTATCTTTTAATTCGATTGATTCTTCATTACCAATTTGTTGAGAATTCATCATATGTTTACTTAATTCACGTAATGCAATAGAAGCAGGTGTATCTTCGATAGTTCCATGATCCATATAATTAAATGAGTCATCCCAAACTTTTTCATAATGACTTGCTTCTTTCCAAATATTCCATGCATAATCAGCATTAGTAAATAATGCTTCTTTACTTGGTTCAGATTGTTGCATTGGATTTAAAACAATACCTTCTACAGTTTCTGGGCGAACATTTGGTTTTAAAACAGCTTCAGCTCCACCCATAATTAATCCATCTTTAGTATTATCACTACATGGCCAGTTAATCCACATATAGGCTGGACGTCCCATATTACTATAGAATCGATCATTAAAGTTTGGACCAACTTCACCCCAAACTCTACCACCTGTTTGAATAATACTTACTGAATCAGGTAATTGTTTTAATGTTTGCATTTGTGCACTAGTACCAAATCCAGTATAGTCATTTGGACAGAAAATCATATCTGATTTTAACCCTGGTACAGTTTCTTGTTTTTCGATTAACCAGTTTGTTAAATCTGTCATTAAACGTACATAACATTGAGCTCCTTGAGCAGGAACACCTGCATCATCTGCTAAAATTGCAAATTGTTTAACTCCTGCACCCATTAATTGTTCAAATTTTGTTTTGATAACATTTAAATCATTTTGATAGTTTTCTTCGGTATTAAATCTAATTGGATTATACATAAATGTATGTAGTGCATAAACATAGTAACATTTACTTTTGTTACCAGCTTCAGCTAACTTACGAACCTCAACTAATTCATCATCAGTATATAAACCTCTCCAATTTGAATTATGTTTTGGATCATCTTTAGGAGCATAAATATATTGATTTAATTTATAATCTCCTCCAAAAGTCATTAAATCTGCACGATCTTCATTTGACCATGGATTACCATAATATCCTTCAATAAATCCACGCCCTTTTACATCGGCATAATCATTAATTTTTAATTCTAAAATGTTATTATCTTTAATTTGATTAAAGATATGTTTTAAAGATGTTATTCCGTGGAAAGCCGCATCAGTATCTCTACCTAATACTGCAATAACATTATTATCGATACTTAAAATATAAGAATCGCTACGAGTGAATAATTCTTCACTATCAATCAAAGCATTGTCTTTAAAATATTTATCAGCATAATCATCTGAATTATAAGTCCCAACAATCAAATTTGTTTTACTTTCATCAAGAGCATCACTTACTGTATTTGTTTTTTCTAAAATATTTAAAACATCCACAACATGATCTTTAGTAAAACTATCAATAGCATCACCATATACAACATTAACATCATCAGAAATTGCAAACCTACTATTGCTATATACAATTTCATGAGGTGTTGGATAAATTGTGTATTCAGACACTTCATTTTCAGCATTTACTGGTTGTAAAATTACCAATGAACTAAATGTCATTGTTAAAGTTAAAACAGCAGCCAATACTTTTTTTAATGTTCTTTTCATCTTTTTCCCCTTTCTCGCAAATCTCAATTAAATTAATCCACGTTTATTAATCATTGAAATTCACGTATTGTATAGAATTGTCAACAAATTTCATAATTTTTAATATTTATTTGTTGAAAATAATTCTACCATATTTATTATACCATCATACATAACCGTGTCAAATAGACATCTAATAGTAAAATGTAATTAAATAAAAATTTATAATGATTACATAATTTATCTAAAAATAATAATATTTTAAAATATTAACCATTTTAAATAAAAAAAGATTCCTATTAAAATCTATTATTTTTTATCAATTTATAGCTAAAATTAATAAATTCTCTTATAAACTTATAAGCAAAAAAAAACGGTCTTTACCGTTTAAATTTTTATAAAAATATTAATTATTAGTAGTATTCTTTTTTATATGGATACAAAGATATGTTTGTTCATCTGGTGATAAATCATAACTATATCTTTCTTTAATCAATTTAACAATTCGATTAATACATAAAGCCAATCTTGCATCTTCTTTAAGCATTTCACGAATATCAGAAGTAGTATCTGCTACACTACTAGCATTATCTTGAAAAATTCTTTCTGCTAAAAATTTAAGATGTGTAGAAATACGTGTATAAGCAATTGAATCTTCTTCTAATTCGATTTTCATTGTTTTCTTGATTAAATTTAAAACTTCTTTTGTTAATGTAACAATTTTCATTGCATTATTAGCCTTATTACTTAGAGAAAAATTAACTAAGTGTAACGCTAAATACCCTGCTTCATCTTCATCGAGTTGAACCCCAATTTTATTTTCTATATAATCTAATGCCCATAATCCTACTTTATATTCTTCTTTATATATTATTTTAGTTTCATTTAAAATAATATTTGGTAAATAAATATTTTCTTTTTTTCTTTTTACAGCAAAAGAAAGATGATCACTTATAGCAATAAAAATTTCTCCACTAAAATCAACTTTTAAATCCTTTACCGCTTTAGAAACTATTTTATGTGCTATTTCAAAATAAACTGCAGGCACCTCTGCAATCGACTGTTCAAAACGTTTTTTTTGATCGTCTTTAAATAGATATGTTTTTTCGATTTTAGACTCATCAACCAAATCACCGGCTTTTTTTTGAAAACCTATTCCTGAACCCGTCAGTATAATATCTCCTAAATCATCAGAAATCGCTGCTATACTATTATTGTTAAAAACTTTTAATATTTTCAACTTTGTCACCTATTACAAAGGACTTTTGTTAAGTAAAATAAATACAATAAATATTTAATTTTAAATTAATAACATACAAAAGCTTTTTAAACAAATCAATTATAATTACAAAGCCTTTTTATTCATGTATCAGTTACCTATAAATTATTAATCTTTTGTATATTCTTTACTTTATAAAGTTCTTTATAATTTTCCTTTCCTTATTATGCTTAAGCTATTTTTCAAGCTATTTATTTTATTAAAGTTCCCCTTTTATACCTTGATTTTTATCTTCCGTTTTCAACCTAACATTTTTAAAATCTAAGAGGAAAGATTTTTATGTCAATTTCAATACTATTTTATTTACATAATCAAATCTATCTTTAATCCTTTAGGTTTACTTTTAATCTTTTTTAACAACTATATTCTTCCATTACAACTCAAACATATTTCAAAACACTATCTATAACATAAAAATTTACTAACTGTATAATTAAATATTTTATCTATTCAATACAATACATTGAAAATAAATTTCATCACCTAATATTTTTATATCCGCAATAAACTTTTTTAGTAAACACTTATTAATACAGTATTAACTTAACTGCTTATTTTCATTTAAATTATTTATCATAATTCATAAATCAGTAACTAGAAAATCTCACATTATTTCCTATTACATCAATATATCATTTAATGAATCCGCAATAAAACCAACCTTAGTCCCAATAATTATTTGAATACTACTTTTTCCAACTTTTACTATTCCAGTTGCTCCAATTGCTAAAATTTGTTGTTCATTTACTAAATCAAGATCTTTTAATTCTATTCTTAAGCGTGTAATGCAATTATCAACATACATAACATTACCTCGTCCTCCTAATGCTTCCAATAAAACAATTGCTAATTCATCATAATCATCACTAACTAAAATAATATTAGATTCATTTTCATTGATTTCTTCTAATGTATCATCAATTTCTCTTCCTGGTGTTATAAGATTATAACGAATAATCATAAATCTAAAAATACCATAATAAATAATTCCACATATAATTCCTAACGGAATTAGCATAAAAATATTATGAGCATAAGGCAATCGAATACTTAAAATGTAATCAATTAATCCCGCAGAAAAACCAAATCCAGCTATCCATTGAAAAAACGCTGCAATAAACATCATTATCCCTGTCATTAAAGCATGTATAACATATAAAATCGGTGCAACAAACATAAATGAAAATTCTAACGGTTCAGTTACTCCGGTTAAAAATGATGCAAATGCAGCTGATAATAAAACCGCTCCTACCTGTTTTTTCTTTTCTGGTCTTGCACATTTATAAATTGCAATTGCTGCAGCCGGCAACCCAAACATCATTACAGGAAAAAAACCTGCTTGATACATCCCTGTTTTTCCCACTACACTTCCAGATATTGTTCCCCAGAATTTTCCAATATCATTAATTCCTGCACTATCGAACCAAAACACTGAATTTAGTGCATGGTGTAAGCCAGTCGGAACTAATAACCGATTAAAAAATCCATATAATCCAGCTCCAATTGGTCCCAAATCAGATATTGCTTTACCAAAACTAATCGACACGCTATATAAAAATGGCCATACAACCATCAATACACTTGATAAAAAAAGCATCATTACAGTTGAAACAATCAAAACAAAGCGCTTACCTCCAAAAAAAGATAAAGCCATCGGTAATTGGATTTTTGAAAAATGTTTATAATTAAACGCCACAATTAATCCTACTAATATTCCAACTAAACTATTTGCAGAATTTTCAAATGCTAGTGAAACTTCTTCAACCGAAATATGTCTAATTAAAGAAACTGTTTCAACTGATAATAATTTCGCTACTATCAAATACGAAACAACTGCACATAAACTTAAAACAGTATCTTTTTCTTTTACCATTCCTACTGCTATACCAACCGCAAAAAAAAGTGGCAAATTATCCATTATCACCGAACCCGATTCAATTAAAAATGCTGAAATCAAATTATTACTACCCCAACCAACCGGATCAATCCAATAACCAATTCCTTTCAACAAAGCTGCTATCGGCATCACTGAAACAGGTAACATCAAAGATTTTCCTAATCGTTGAACATAGCTCATACTTTTCCTACCTTTCAAACATATCATTCGCTCTTACTCTTTAAAAATTATACCCTTTAATATCAAAATATGTCAACAAAAACAATAATGTCAATCAGATAGTTGACAGTAACAAAATTAAAAGTTACAATTTAAATATAATGTTACTATTAAATTAGGCATTAGCAGTTATTATATGTAACCGCTAATGCCTTTTATTCATAAAGGAGGTTATTATTTTGGAAATACTATCAAAATTTGTTTCTTATAATAAAACTAAATATATATGTGCACCCGCAAGTGGAAAAATAATTCATTTACAATTTTTAAATGACAAAGCCTTTTCTAATAAGTTAGTCGGTGATGGCTTAGCCATTGAAATAACCTCAAATTATATCTATTCTCCATGTAAAGGAAAAATAAGCATAATTGCCCCAACTAAACATGCATTTGGAATTATTACTGAAGACGGCGTTGAAATCTTAGTACATATCGGTATTCAATCTTTAAAATCAGATCCTTCGAATTACACATATCATATAAACGTTGGTGATGAAATAAATGTTGGTACCCCTATTGTAAAAATAAGCGACAAATTATTAAAAAAATACAATTATAAAATAATAACTCCTGTCGTTATTTGTAACTATCACGACCATCCAATTAAAACAATGTCTACTGCCTCAACAATCAAAACTGGTAAAATTATTTATACATACAAATAACTGTTTATTTTAACAGTTATTTTTCTTTATCTCTAGTCCTAACTAAAAAAATATTATCACTATTTTTTATATAGGCAAAATTATCAATTACTTGATTTGAAATACATAATGGATCATCCCGCTTTAAATAATAATTATTTAATTGATATTGAGCATGCTCAATATCAATATAACTATCATTACACGCAAATAAAGAAAAATATTTATATTCAGCACCATAAATTTTATGTCTTCCAGGTTCTAAGAGTTCGATTATATTTTGATCATCAATTATTCTAATTTTTATATTTGAATATTTTTCAAGCGAACACATAACTCCTAAAAAATGATCTAATCGTCCTCCAGTAACCCCATAAATATCAATTTCATCATAGCCATTATTAATCGCATATTCAATTGCTGCATGTGTATCTGTAACATCTTTTCTAGTTGGCAAACGCTCTATTTTTAAATTTAATAATAGATGTTCATCTCTAATTGAATCAAAATCACCAATCGCATAAATTGGTTTTATTCCTTGATCAATTAAAACCTCAATACCACGATCAACTCCAATATAATCTAAAGAAATATCAATTTCTTTAGCCATGGCACTACATATTCCTATTTTCATCGCAATGATTCAATTGCTTTTGTACAATCATCACTATTAAAAACAAAGCTTCCAGCTACAAGTACATCAACACCTGCTTGTCTACATAACTTAGCAGTAGATTCATTTATCCCACCATCTACTTCAATTAAATAACAATAATTATTATCTTCTCTAAGCTTTGCAAGTTTTGAAATTTTTTCTAATGCACTATGATTAAATGTTTGTCCACCAAATCCTGGTTCAACCGACATTACCAAAACTAAATCTAATTCAGATAAAAATGGTTTTAATACATCTACACAAGTATCTGGTTTAATTGCAATTCCAACATCGATATTATTATTTTTAATATGATTAATTAATTTATTTATTTCATTTTCTTCAACCGCTTCATAATGAAAAACAATTAATGAAGCATTACTTGCAATAAAATTATCAACATATTTAAATGGATCATCAATCATTAAATGAACATCTAAATACTTATCAGTAACCTTACTAATATCTTTTAAAATACTATAACCAAATGAAATATTTGGTACAAAATGACCATCCATCACATCATAATGAATCCATTCAGCTACTTTAATTTTATCAATTTCTTCTTTCAAACATACAAAATTCGCTGATAACAACGAAGGTGCAATTTTAACCATATTTACGTTCCTCTTTCCTTTTTACTTCTTGCAAATTTAATAAATAATGTTCATATCTCTCTTTAGAAATCATCCCATCATCGACTGCCTTTTTTATTGCACAATCAGGTTCTTTATCATGAAGACAACCCCTAAATTTACATTCTTGGCTATATTCTTTAAAATCATGATACGCAATAGCCAACTGTTCTGGTGACATATCTAATTCTAATGATGAAAATCCCGGTGTATCACCAATATACCCATTGTACATCTTAATCAATTCAACATGCCTAGTAGTATGTTTTCCTCGTCCCAATGCCTTTGAAATATTATTTGTTTCTAAATTCAACTCAATATCCAAAGCATTTAATAAACTGCTTTTACCCACTCCGCTTTGTCCGGTAATTACAGTTACTTTATCTTTAAAAATAGCTTTTATTTCATCAATTCCACAATTATCTTTAGAACTAATTTCATAAACTTTATATCCTGCTTTTCGATAATCATTAACATAACTTTCGACACTGCCATCATCTAAATCCATTTTAGATAAAACAATTATCGGTTCAATATTTAAATGTTCAACTACCAATAAAAATTTATCCAATAACATTGAAGAAAAATCAGGTTCTTTACACGAATTTACTATCAATACCTGATCAATATTACATATAGGCGGACGAACTAAGAAATTCTTTCTAGGAAGTAATTTCATAATATAACCATCTTGATATTCAACAAAGTCTCCTACAAGAGGTTTTATTTCATCTTTACGAAATTTACCCCTTGCACGACACTCAATAATCTTATTATTATCCTCAACATAATAAAATCCCGATAAAGCTTTAACTATTCTACCTTGAAACATCAATTACCTCCTATTCATCTTCAGGAATTTCCGGTTTTTTATCATAATAATCCAAAGTAACAGTTTCTCCATTTTTATTAACTGTACTAAATGCATCTGGACTTTGTCTTAAAACTTTGTTAATAACAATTTTATTTATTTCTTCTTCAGTCAATGAATCAGTAGATAACCTATTAAGAACCACTACAAACCCCTTACTTTCCAAACGACTTTTAGCCGCACTTATATCCATTCCTACAACATTAGGGATTTCTATTTTCACACCTGCTGAAACTGTTAAAGTAATTGTTCGATTAGTTTCATCAGGATCAATCTTATGACCACTTTGTAAACTTTGATCTATAACTGTTCCCACAGGTTTTTCTGACTCTTCTTGTTTAACAATTACATCAAAACCTAATTTTGCTAACGTTTCTTTAGCTTTTTCTACATCCATTCCTAAATAATCGCCTATAACAGTATAATTACCTTTAGATACTGTTAATGTTATCTTTAATTCTTTTTTCTTTGTTGGATCTAATTTTTCTCCCTCATCAATACTTTGATCAATAACTGTTCCTCTTGACTTTGAAGAAACTTCTTTGTTAATTTCCACCTCAAGACCAAGTTTTTCCAAAGCTTTCTTTGCCTTTTCTTCATCCATACCAATATAATCATCGATAACAATATACTTTCCTTTAGAAATGGTTAACTTAACAACATCACCTTCTTTAATAGTTGTACCTTTTTTTGGATCAGTTTCAAGAATTTTACCTTTATCATATTTATCTGATAATTTTTTAGTAACATCATCACTTATAGTTACATTATAATCTTTTAACAAGGCTATTGCCTGTTTCTTAGTTTTACCCTCTAAATCTGGCATTAAATTAGTATCTGGACGAATGTTTGCATAAAGAAAAAATGCTATTGTTGCAACAACTACAATTACCCCTGCAATAATTCCTACTTTAGCTTTAGTATCTAAATTTTTAAATTTATTAATTAACTTTTTGATACCTTTATCTTCTTCAACTTCATCATCTTTAACAATTTCTTTTGATGTAATATTTCCGGTACTTTCGCCATTAAACACATCTCGAGAATCAATTACAATCGTAGGTTCTGGCTCATTATCATAAGAAAAAACCAATTTTTCTTCATTTAAGCGATCTAAACAAGTATTTAAATCATCTAACATTTCAGTTGCATTATGATAACGATCATTTAAATTCTTAGCCGTTGCTTTAATAATAATATTCTCAACTGATTGAGGAATTGAAGGATTAAATTCTAATAATGATGGCAAATCATCTTGCATATGCTTTAATGCAATATTAACCGGAGATTCACCATTAAATGGAACTTCACCTCGTAACAATTCATAAAAAGCAATTCCTAGAGCATAAATATCACTTTGTATTGTTGCTTTTTCACCACGTGCTATTTCTGGAGCCAAATAATGTAATGAACCCATTATTACATCAGTTTGCGTAACTTGAGCAAGTGATTGCATCGATGCAATTCCAAAATCAGCAATCTTTGCAACTCCACTATCAGTAACCAATATATTTTGAGGTTTCAAATCACGATGAATAATACCAAGCTGATGAGCTTTAGCAATTCCACCAACTACCTGCTTCATAATATCAATAGCTTCTACATAATGAAGTGCCCCACGTTTTAAAATCAATTCTTTCAACGTTGTTCCTGGAACATATTCCATTACTATATAATACTTATCATCATCTTCACCTACATCATATATTTCAACAATATTTTTATGAGAAAGTGCCGCAGCAGCACTTGCTTCACGCTGAAATCTAGTTACATAAATGGGATCTTTAGCTAAACTAGTTCTTAAAATTTTAATTGCAATTGTTCGATTTAAAATAATATCTTTAGCTAAATAAACATCAGCCATCCCACCTTGTCCAATTAATTCCAATAACTCATAACGTTCCGCAATGATTTTTGACATTCTATTTACCTCCCCTATTATCAATAATAGCTACAGCAATATTGTCATATCCACCATTTTCATTAGCTAAATCAATTAATTCATTTACCATATCAGTAACTTTTAAACTTCTTTTTAAAACATCAATTATTTTTTCATTATCAAGGGTATTATATAACCCATCACTACAAAGTAATAATAAACTATCCGCAAACTCTAACTCAATTAAAGAAGGGGCCAATTTAGTATCTGCACCTATCGCTTGAGTCAAAACATGTTTTTGACTATGATTCTTACCTTCTTCTTCATTAATTACACCGCGTTCAATTAATTCATTGACTAATGTATGATCGATAGTTACCTGATGTAATTGACCATTTTTAAAAACATAAGCACGGCTATCTCCAACATGTGATATATATAGTGTTTCATTCATAAAAACTGCAATTACAATTGTTGTTCCCATTCCACGATGTTCTTCATTTTGCATTGCCATTTTTTTTACAATAATATTTGCTTCTTCAATTGTATCTTGCAACCATTTTTTGACTTCAATATCGTTATCAAACGGTGGTATACAATTAAAACAACTAGTTACATGTTCTATCACTACTCTTGAAGCAATTTCTCCAGAACGATGGCCGCCCATACCATCACATACCACAGCAACAATTTGATCTTTTGTATTAACAATTACCATTGCTTGATCTTGATTTTTACTTCTTACTTTTCCAATGTCAGTATTTGCATAATAGTTCATTATTTCACCCCACTTCTTTTAGCTCGCAGTTGCCCACAAGCACCGTCTATATCTCGACCATGCTCTTTTCTCATCGTTACATTTATATGTAATCTAAGCAATTCACTTTTAAATAATTCAGCCTGTTCTCTTGTACTTGGCTGATAACCATGTTCGTCAACACTGTTATAAGGAATTAAATTTACATATGCATTTAATCCTCTTAAATAATGAGCTAACTGTCTTGCATAAATTATATCATCATTAATATCTTTTAATAATATATATTCAAATGTAACTCGTCGATTAGTTTTATCTATATAATCACTAACTGCCTCTCTTAGTTTATCCATTGGATAAACCTTATTAATTGGCATCAATTCATCACGAATTTCATCATTTGGTGCATGTAAAGAAATAGCTAAATTAGTTTGAATTCCTTCTTCACTATATTTTTCAATTCCTTTTACTAAACCACATGTTGATATTGTAATATGTCTTGCCCCTATTGCTAACCCATTTGGATGATTAATAATTCTTACAAAATCCATCACATTATCATAATTATCAAATGGTTCCCCAGTTCCCATAACAACAACATGACTAATTCTTTGATTTGTATCTTGTTGTATTTTAATAATTTGACTAACAATCTCACCCGGTGATAAATCACGTTGCTTATTAAGCAATCCACTTGCACAAAATTTACATTTCATATTGCACCCAACTTGGCTTGTTACACACAATGATTTACCATAATCATGAATCATTAGTACCGATTCAATCAAGCTACCATCTAATAGTTCAAACAAATACTTAATCGTCCCATCTTTAGACACTTGTTTTTCTTTAATTTTTAATATATCAAAATTAAATTCATCTTTTAAGCTATTTCTAAGCTCCTTTGATAAATCCGACATATCATCAAATGAACGAGCATCTTTTTGATAAAGCCAACTAAAAACTTGCTTAGCTCTAAACGGCTTTTGTTTAATTGATTGAAAGTATTCAGTTAATTGTTCTAAAGAATAATCATATATATTTTTCATCTTATTTTCCTTTTT
>Bissell_p1__coassemble_966_pt1 | contig 16158 bp, 16 predicted proteins | sample Bissell_p1__metabat2_low_PE_001 | metagenome-assembled genome bin Bissell_p1 | reverse complement strand
TTAATAACTATAATCTTATTCAATACATAACTAATATATTTGAAAAAACTGATTTATATGAAAAATATTATGTTGACCCAAGCGAAGTGAACATCAGTTTTAATAACGGAAAGCGCAATTTGATACATTTATATTTAGAATCAGTAGAAAATACTTATTCTAATCTCAAAATAGATAATGAAAAAACAACTAATTACATTCCAGAACTAACTAATCTAGCTAAAGAAAATCTTAGTTTTTCAAATAGCAATGATTTAGGGGGAAGTAGAACAATCGATGGAACACAATGGACAATTGCTTCGCAAGTATCACAAAATATGGGAATACCATTAACATTACCGCTAAGTAGCCATGACTATGATAATAATACAAGTTTTTTATCAGGTGGCTACTCTATTGGCGAGATTTTAGAAAGCCATGGATATGTAAATGAATTTATGTGTGGTTCTAAAGCTGATTTTGGAGGTACCTCAAATTTTTATAAACAGCATGGAAATTATATTATTCGTGATTATGATAGCTTTGTAGAAAATGATGAAATCCCTGAAGATTATTTTGTATTTTGGGGGATTGAAGATGCTAAATTATTTGATTTTGCCAAAAAAGATTTAACAATTTTGTCAAAACAAGCAAAGCCATTTAATATGGAAATTGCAACTATTGATACTCATACACCAGATGGATACTTTTGTGATTTATGTAAAAAAGAACATAAGAATCAATATGCTAATGTTATTGAATGCCAATCTAGACAAGTGAATAATTTTATTGAATGGTGTAAAAATCAACCGTGGTATGAAAATACAACAATAGTAATTACTGGCGATCATAATAGTATGTCAGAGAAGTTTTTTACTGAACTCGATGATAATTATATTAGAACACCATATAATTGCATTATAAATAGTACAGTAGCATCAACAAATAATAAAAATAGAGAATTTAGTACCATGGATTTGTATCCAACAATTTTAGCTTCAATGGGAGCAAAAATTGAAGGTGATAAACTAGGTTTAGGAACCAATTTATTTTCTGATAAACCGACATTAATAGAAGAAATTGGCTTTGAAAAATTGAATGCTGAAGTTCAAAAATCTTCAAAATTCTATAATCAAAGAATACTTAAATTAAAAGAATAGTTATTTTAAGGTTCTTATCGAGAACCTTTTTATATTAAAATAATCAGGCGATAATGTTATAAAAAAGTAACTTGTAACTAATTATAACAACATTATAATAGCTGTATAAATTAATGATGAAAGGCAGACAGGATGATGAAATTAGTGAATAATCTAGAAATACCAGACATTGGTTTAGATGCATATAAAATAAGTAAAAAGAAAGAATGTTAAATACATGAAAAGCATTGGATTATTTATATAAAGAAGGTTTAGTTAAATCAATTGGTGTTGATAATTTTGAAAATGATTAATTAGAATTTTTATTAAATAATTGTCAAAAACTACCAATTATCCATGATGAAACATTAAGTTTAGTTTGTAAAAAATAAAATTCAAATTATGGTGTGATGAGGAAATATGGAGTCTGCAAGAATCATAAAAATATCAAAGAAGTTCAGCTCAACTATTAACTCGCTGGAATATTTAATAAGGCATCATACTAATTCCTAAATCTATAAAATTAGAAAATATTTCTGTATTTGATTTTAATATTTCAGTAGATGATGTAAATGAATTAAAATATAACAGCTAGTTACAATTCTTTAGAATTTTAATAAAAAAACAATCTCATTTATATGAGATTGCTATTTTTTATCAGTTAATATTTTTCCATCGGTTTCATTAATTTCAAGTACGTAATCAACCAAATCATCTATAGTAAGATTAAATGTTTTTAAAATGGCAGTAGCAGCTTTTTTAGTATCTTCATTCACTTCTGAATCACTTTCTTTATCAGCATAAATAAAACCAATTAACATATCATCATAATTTTGTGAATTATCAGGTAATTTAATATATGCTATAGATTCAACTTTTTTATCTTTGATATAAGCAATAAATTGACTTACGTCTTTTCCATTTTTAGATTCACTTATTGTAACAGTAGGCGCATCTCCGCTATTGTAACTGACATTATAATTTTTTTCTTTAAATTTTTCAGTAATATTAGAGGCACTTTTATTATTTGAACAGCCTACAAATCCAAAACATAGTAATAACATTAATAATAATTTTCCTATTTTTTTCATAAATAAAACCATCCTTAAATAAATATCATGGTTTAATTATATAGTAAATAATATAAAAAGTAAATTATTGACTTTTTATATTATGATAATAAGGGGATAAATAAAACAGATAATATTAAGAATAAAATAAATATGGTAAATTAAGTTATAGTGATGTAATAATAAGGTAAAAATGTCAATAAAGCGTATCTTATAAAAATATATAAAAGCTCTACTAATTTTCAAATATTTATTGTATAATGGGTGCAAATGAGGTGATTTCATGAATACAGTTTTAGTTGAAAAGAATGCAATTGAAGAAGTAGCTAAGGTAGTTAGTAATGATCAAATTGTGGCTTTTCCAACTGAAACTGTTTTTGGTTTAGGAATTAAATTTGGATCATACGAGGCTTTGAATGCTTTATATGAATTAAAACATCGAGATAAACATAAAGCAATTTCAATGATGATAAGTGATCCTAAGGATATTGAAAAATATGCATATGTTAATGATGCAGCAAGAAAAATTATAAAATCTTTTATGCCAGGAATGGTCACTATCATTTTAAAAAAAAGATCATTTATTGATGATTATTTTACAGCATCTTTAGACACTATTGGAATTAGAATCCCTGATGATAAGTTTGTTTTATCTTTATTAGAAAAAACGGGACCAATGTTAGTCACTAGTGCTAATCTTTCTGGTGAAGACAGTTTGGTTGATGATAAAACAGTAATGAAAGTATTTGCTGGGAAAATTCCATTAATTGTAAAAGGTGAAAGTATTAGTAAAAAAGCAAGTACAATTATTGATTTAAGTAAGGAAAAAGTAGAAATATTAAGAATAGGCGATATTTCTGAAAAACAAATATTGGAGGTAATTTAATGAAAATTGCAGTAGCATGCGATCATGGTGGATTTAGATTAAAAAATGTTTTAATTGGATATTTAAAAGATAATGGCTATGAAGTAGAAGATTATGGTTGCTATGGTGAAGAAAGTTGTGATTATCCTGATTATGCCGGAAAAGCAGCTTTAGCAGTATCTAAAGGAATATGTGATAAAGGAATTGTTATCTGTGGCACAGGAATAGGTGTAAGTATTACAGCTAATAAAGTAAAAGGCATTCGTTGTGCATTATGCCATGATGTATTTAGTGCTAAAGCAACACGGGCACATAATGATACTAACATGCTTGCTATGGGACAAAGAGTGATTGGTGAAGGATTAGCTTTAGAGATTGTAAAGGCATGGTTAGAAGGTCAATATGAAGGTGGAAGACACGATCAACGAATTGCAAAAATGATGGCCTATGAGGAGGAAAATTAGATGAAAGATCTTGCAATATTTGAAAGTGTAGAAAGAGAATTAAATCGTCAAAGAAATAATATTGAATTAATTGCTTCAGAAAATTTTGTGTCTCCAGAAATTATGGAGTTGGCAGGAAGTGTTTTAACAAACAAATATGCTGAAGGTTATCCTGGAAAAAGATATTATGGCGGATGTAAATTTGTAGATGAAGTAGAGACATTAGCTAAAGAAAGACTTTGCAAAATATATGGGGCTGAGTATGCAAATGTTCAACCACATAGTGGGGCACAGGCAAATACAGCTGTATACATGGCTTTATTAAATCATGGTGATAAAGTATTAGGAATGTCTTTAGCAGATGGCGGACATTTAACTCATGGACATCCATTAAATTTTTCAGGAATAAATTATGAATTTTATAGCTATGGAGTAACTAAAGATACTGAAACAATTGACTATGAAGATTTTAAAAAGAAGTGTCAAGAAATTAGACCTAAATTAGTAGTTGCTGGAGCAAGTGCATATTCAAGAGTAATTGATTTTGAATATATGGCAAAATGTGCTCATGAAGTAGGTGCCTTATTTATGGTAGATATGGCTCATATTGCTGGATTAGTTGCTGCAGGAGTACATCCATCACCATTTCCACATGCGGATATTGTAACTACAACGACACATAAAACATTACGTGGTCCACGTGGTGGAGTGATTATGTGTAAAAAAGAATTTGCAGCGGATATTGATCGTGCAGTTTTTCCAGGAATGCAAGGTGGACCATTAATGCATATTATTGCAGCAAAAGCCGCTTGTTTCTATGAAGCAATGCAACCAGAGTTTAAAGAATATGCAAGTCAAGTTATTAAAAATGCTAAAGCATTAGAAAATTCTTTAAAAGAAGAGGGCTTTAGATTAGTCGCTAATGGAACGGATAATCATTTGCTTTTAATTGATGTAAAGGCAAGTTGTGGTATTTCAGGTAAAAAAGCAGAACGTTTATTAGATGAAATTAATATTACTGCTAATAAAAATGCAATTCCTTTTGACAGTGAAAAACCATTTAAAGCTAGCGGGATTAGAGTGGGAACACCAGCGATGACAACTAAAGGGTTCAAAGAAGAAGATTTTATTGAAGTAGGTAAAATTATTGCTTATCGTCTTAAAAATGAAGAAACTGAAGAAATTAAAGAATTATGTTTAAAACGTGTTAAAGCGTTGACTGATAAAGTAGAAATGTATCGAGATATTAAATACATTTAAGGAGTGAAATTATATGGCAACTACTATCCTTAATCATGCATTAATTAATCATAAATTAACAATTATGCGTGATAAAAATACAAATAATGTTGTATTTAAAGATAATTTAGATGAAATAGCCATGTTGATGGCTTATGAAGTAACAAAAGATTTACCTTTAGAAGATAAGCAGATTGAAACTCCAATTTGCCCTATGATAGGAAAAAAATTACAAAAATCAATTGTTTTAGTACCTATTTTAAGAGCAGGAATTGGATTAGTTGATGGATTTAGAAGAATCATTCCAAGTGCTAAAGTAGGACATATTGGAATGGCAAGAAATGAAAAAACATTATTGCCGGAAGAATATTATGCTAAATTTCCTAGTGGTTTGGAAGATTCAATTGTTATTATTGTTGATCCAATGTTAGCAACTGGTGGTAGTGCCAGTGCAGCAATTACTAATATAAAAGAGCGCGGAGCAAAAGATATTCGTTTAGTATGTTTAGTTGGAGCACCAGAAGGTGTTAAGGTAATTGAAAAAAATCACCCTGACGTAGAATTGGTATTAGCATCGCTTGATGAAAAACTAAATGAACGAGGATATATTGTTCCTGGTTTAGGTGATGCAGGTGATCGTTTATTTGGAACAGACTAAAAGAAAGTCAAACATAAATCAATTTACATAATAAATAGATTATAGTAGAATATAAACGTTATTACTAGAATTTAATTAGATAGACACAAAAAGCTGATAATATTGTTAAATTCATTATTTTTAGCTTTTTGGCATGTTATAAAGATTCTTTTAGGAGTAAAGAGATAGTGAATGAAAATGATGTTTTAAAGCAGTCTGTGAAAGTTTTTATTATTGGATTGATTATTTTTAGTATTATTGGAATATTTGTTAAACAAATTAATTTTATTTTAGGATTTATTTTAGGATATGTAATTAGTGTTTTATCTTTTTATATTATTATTTTAATGTCAGATATTATTTTAAAATTAGGACAAACAGTTAAATATGTTATATTTATGTTTATTATAAAGATGTTATTGTATGCAGGTGGTTTTATTTTGGCATTGAAATTTAATAGTATATTTAATTTGATTAGTGTGTTTTTTGGATATTTTGTAATAAGAATTACGATAAGTGTATTAGGTTATTTAAATCGTGAATAAGGAGGTGAAATAAGTGATTATTCAAACTGAATTAATCTTTTCATTACTTATTATGATTGGATTAGGAATATTTTTTGTATATGCTGGAAAAAAAGTTTCAATGGCAGATCCAACATCGCGTCCTAAAGGAATTGTTTTAGTAGTGGAAACAGGGGTAAAGATGATGGATGATTATATGAAAACAATTATGCCCAAAAAATTTGCTAAAAATTATTATCCTTACTTTGCAATGGTATTTTGCTTTATTTTAGTGAGTAATTTAAGTAGTTTATTTGGAATTGAATCACCAACTTCAAATTATTCAATTACTTTTGCAATGACTTTAATTACTTTTACATTAATTCAATATAATGCATTGAAGAAAAAAGGATTTTTTAAATATATTTGGGATGTAGTTTGGCCACCAACAAATATTCTTGGAACTATATCACCGTTGATTTCAATTTCAATGCGTTTATTTGGAAATATTTTAAGTGGATCAATTTTAATGACATTAGTTTATCAATTTACAAGTTATCTATCTTCATTTATAATTGATTTTAACTTTTTGGGACCAATTATTGCCCCAGTGTTGCATTGTTATTTTGATATTTTTGCAGGTTGTATTCAAACCCTAGTATTCGTTACTCTTTCATCTATTTTGATTATGATGGAAAATAGTGATGATGAATAAACTCTAATCTAGTTGAGCTAGTTTAGATATAAAGCTTAGTAAATATTATAGAAATATTGGAGGAAATTTAATTATGACAGATCTAGGTTTAATTGCTATTGGAGCAGGTATTGCAGTATGTGCTGGTTTAGGAACTGGTATTGGTGAAGGTATTTGTGCTGGTAAGGCAGTAGAAGCATTAGGTAGAAATCCAGAAATGGAAAATAAAATCAGAACAATGATGATTTTAGGGATTGCATTGACTGAAACTGCTGCCATTTATGGTTTATTGATCTCATTAATTTTATTATTTGTATACTAATCAAGGAGGAATAATTCATGCCGGATATAGCTGGAAAATTATTCCCTAATGTAACAACAATTATTGTTCAATTATTATCAACAGGTGTATTGTTTTTAGTGTTTAAGAAATATTTATGGGTTCCTGTTCAAAATTATTTTGCAAAGCGTGCAGATTATATTGAAGGAACTGTAAAAGAGGCTGAGCAAATGAACAAAAAAGCTAAAGCTTTAATGGAAGAAAGCCAAGAACAAGCACGTCAAGCAGCAATTGAATATCGTGAAATTGTATCTCAAGCTAAGGAAGATGCTTTAAAAACAAAAAACGCTATTCAAGAAGATGCAAATAAAGAATATAAATTAAAAATTGAACAAGCTCGTCGTGAAATTGAAACAGAAAAATTACAAGCTAAGGCAGAAATGAAACAAGAAATTGTTGAAATTGCAATCGATGTTGCAACTAAAGTTATGGATAGAGATATGGATACTACTACAAATAAGGCTTTAGTTGAAAATTTCGTTGAAGAAGTGGTTAATTAATGGATGTTGTCGCTAATAGATATGCAGAATCTTTATTTGATTTAGCTTTAGAAACTAATCAGGTAAAGGATTATTGTAGAGATATTGATTTAATTAAAGCTGTCTTTGAAAGTGATCCTAGTATTGTTTTGTTTTTTAGTCATGTTTTGATTGAAGATGAGGATAAGTGTGTATTACTGGATAAAAGTTTTAAAGGACAAGTTAATGATTATGTTTTAAATTTTTTAAAACTTTTAGTGAAAAAAAGAAGAATACGTTACGTTATGGAAATAATTAATGCGTTCAAGAGTTTAACTAATGAATATTTTGGTATCCAAGAAGGAATACTATATACAAGCTATGATATTAGTGATGTAGAAGTGAAAAAAGTTGAACATGCATTGAGTAAAAAAGAAAATAAAACTATACATTTAAAAGTAATTAAAGATTCCTCATTAATAGGTGGAATTAAAGTAGAAATAAATAATCGTGTTTTTGATGGATCAATCAAAAATAAAGTTACATTATTGAAAAAAGAATTATTAAGAAAGTAGGTGAAAATAGTGGGGCTTAGACCAGATGAAATTAGTGCTTTAATTAAGGAACAAATTAAGCATTTTGATGATATAATCGAACTTAAAGATGTCGGTACAGTTATGACTGTAGGTGATGGTGTTAGTTTAATTCACGGCTTAGATAATGCTATGTTGGGTGAATTATTAGCATTTCCTAACGAAGTATATGGAATGGTTATGAATTTAGATGAAGATTGTGTTGGAGCCGTACTACTTGGATCTGAAAGTACGATTAAAGAAGGCGATGAAGTTAAACGTACTGGAAAGATTATGGAGATACCAGTTGGAGATGAGATGCTGGGACGTGTTGTTAATCCACTAGGACAAGCAATTGATGGAAATGGTGAAATTATTACTTCACGTACTCGTCCAATTGAAAAAGTTGCTAGCGGGGTTATGACTAGAAAATCAGTAGACCAACCATTACAAACAGGAATTACTTCTATTGATGCAATTATTCCAATTGGACGTGGTCAACGTGAGTTGATTATTGGTGATCGTCAAACTGGTAAAACAGCAATTGCTATTGATACAATTTTAAATCAAAAAGGACAAGATATTTATTGTGTATATGTTGCTATTGGACAAAAAAATTCAACTGTCGCACAAATTGTAGAAAAATTACGCCAAGGTGGTGCAATGGAGTATACAACAGTAGTTTGTGCTTCGGCAAGTGAACTTGCTCCAGTTCAATATATTGCACCATATGCAGGTTGTGCAATTGCTGAAGAATGGTTAGAACAAGGTAAAGATGTTTTGATTGTTTATGATGATTTATCAAAACATGCAGTTGCTTATCGTACTGTATCTTTACTATTAAAAAGACCACCAGGACGTGAAGCTTACCCTGGAGATGTTTTTTATTTACATTCAAGATTATTAGAAAGAGCTTGTCGTTTAAATGAAGAAAATGGTGGTGGGTCAATTACCGCATTACCAATTATTGAAACACAAGCTGGTGATATTTCAGCATATATTCCAACAAATGTTATTTCAATTACAGATGGACAAATTTTCTTACAACAAGAATTATTTAATGCAGGATTTAGACCAGCGATTGATACAGGACTTTCAGTAAGTCGTGTTGGTTCATCTGCACAAATTAAAGCAATGAAGCAAGTGTCTGGTTCATTGAAACTAGAATTGGCTCAGTATGCAGAAATGCAGGCGTTTGCGCAATTTGGTTCAGATTTAGATGCTGCAACTAAAGCAACACTAGATCATGGAGCAAAAGTACGTGAAGTATTGAAACAAGCACAATATTCGCCACGTAGTGTAGCGACACAAGTAATTACATTATTTGCATTGAAACACGGATTTACAAAAACGTTAGTAGTAGAGCAAGTATCTGATTTTATGAATCAATTAGTGGAACATATTGAAATGACACAAAAGAATATTATTGATGAAATAAATGATAAAAAAGAAATCACATCTGATTTAGAAAAACAAATGAAGGATGTAATCGGTGCATTTGTAAGTCAATTTGAAAAAACTCAAGCAAAGGGGTAGTAAACTATGCCTGGAGGAATGCAAGAAATTAAACGAAGAATTAGATCAGTTGAATCAACTAAAAAAATTACTAAAGCAATGGAATTAGTTGCAACATCTAAACTTCGTAAAACTAGAAATCAACTAGAACAATCAAAACCTTATTATACTAATGTTGCTTTGATGACAGCTGAAATTTTAGCTAACTGCAAAGGAGACAATGATAGTGTTTATTTGATTGAAAATAAAAATGTAAAAAAAGATGTATATGTTGTTATTGCTTCAAGTTTAGGACTTTGTGGTGGTTATAATGCTAATATTTTTAAAGAAATAAAAAATGTAATTAAGCCAGATGATTATGTATATAGCGTTGGTTCAAAAGTAACAAGCTATTTAAATAAAAATCATCAAGGGATTACAGATTCTAAATATGAAAGTTTAAATATGACTTTTAATTTTAAAGATATCATTAATTTAGTTAATGAATTAACTAGAATGTATTGTGAAAAAGAAATTGGTAAGATTAAAATTGTTTATACAGAGTTTGTTAATAATTTAACGTTTAAACCAAGAATCGTTACTTTATTACCTATAGATCCTAATGATTTTGATCAAATCGAAATTTCAAAAAAAACAACATTATTTGAACCAAGTTCACAGGAAGTATTAGATAACTTGATTCCAATGTATTTACAAGCAGTAATTTATGGCTATATTATAGAGTCATCAACAAGTGAAAATGCTGCAAGAAGAATATCAATGGAAAATGCTACTGATAATGCTGATGAACTTACAGAACAATTATTATTAAAATATAATCAAGCTCGTCAGACTGCAATTACTAATGAAATTAGTGAAATTGTGGCCGGAGCTAATGCACAATAAGGAGGTGCCGTATGTCACAAAATATTGGTAAAATAATTAGTGCTAAAGGGCCAGTAATTGATATTCAATTTAATAGTGATAGTAATTTACCTGCATTAAATACGGCGATTGAAATTCAAAACGGAGAAGATCTACTAGTAGTAGAAGTAGCACAACATATTGGTGATGATATTGTTCGTTGTGTTGCTATGGGGCCTACTGATGGTGTTAAAAGAGGGATGGAAGCAATTGATACAAAACATCCTATTTCAGTACCAGTAGGTAATGCTACACTAGGAAGAATGTTCAATGTTTTAGGAGAACCAATCGATGGAAAAGAAGCACTAGGTGATGATGTTAAAAAAATGCCAATTCATCGAAGTGCTCCAACATATGCCCAACAAAGAACAGAAACAGAAATCTTAGAAACAGGGATTAAAGTAGTTGATTTAATTTGTCCATTTATTAAAGGTGGTAAAATTGGATTATTTGGTGGAGCAGGTGTTGGAAAGACTGTATTAATTCAAGAATTTATTAACAACATTGCAACTCAACACGGTGGTTTATCTGTTTTTGCAGGGGTTGGAGAACGTAGTCGTGAAGGTAATGATTTATATTATGAAATGAAAGAAAGTGGTGTTTTATCAAAAACAACATTAGTTTTTGGTCAAATGAATGAACCACCAGGAGCACGTTTAAGAGTAGCTTTAACAGGTCTTACAATGGCTGAAGAATTCCGTGATGAACAAGGACAAGATGTATTATTGTTTATTGATAATATTTTCCGTTTTACTCAAGCTGGTTCAGAAGTATCAGCGTTACTTGGACGTGTCCCTTCACAAGCTGGATATCAACCAACTCTAGCTACAGAAATGGGAGCATTACAAGAACGAATTACTTCTACTAAAAAAGGATCAATTACATCAGTACAAGCAGTATATGTACCTGCCGATGACTTGACAGATCCTGCTCCAGCAACAACTTTTGCGCATCTAGATGCTAAAGTTGTATTAGATCGTTCAATTGCAGCATTAGGAATTTATCCTGCGGTTGATCCACTTAATTCTTCATCAAGAGCACTTGATCCATTAGTTGTAGGAAAAGAACATTATGAAGTTGCTCATGGTGTACAACAAATTTTGCAAAGATTCCAAGAATTACAAGATATTATTGCAATTTTAGGGATGGATGAATTAGGTGAAGAAGATAAATTAACTGTGGCGCGTGCGCGTAGAGTTCGTAATTATTTATCACAACCATTTACTGTAGCAAGCCAATTTACAGGATTGGATGGTAAATATGTTCATATAAATGATACAATTAAAGGATTTAAAGAAATTCTAGATGGTAAGCATGATAACTTGCCAGAACAAGCATTCCACAATGTAGGTACAATTGAAGAAGCTATAGAAAAAGCGAAGACATTAGCAAATGACTAAGTTTAAACTTAAAATAGTTACACCAAGTGGTATCTACCAAGAAGTGGAAATTGATCAGTTAAATATTCGATCTACAGCGGGACAAATTGGAATTTTAGCACATCATATGCCTCTTGCATGTGGAGTTGAAATTTCGATGATGAATTATATTATTGATAAACAACGTTATGAATTTGCTATTGGTGGTGGATTTATATATATTAATGATGATGAAACTAAAATCATTGCTAATTCAATCGAATCTAGAGATGAAATAGATTTGAATCGTGCTAAAGAAGCAAAAAAAAGAGCTGAAGAAAGAATAAAAAATCCAAGTGAATCAACTGATTTACAAAGAGCTGAAATTGCTTTAAAAAAAGCAATTACAAGAATAAATGTAAAAAACATATAAAGAGGCTATAACGCTTAAAGATTAAAAATTCTTTAGGTGTTATGCCTTTTTTTATAAATTTAGAAAATATCAATAATTTATTATACATAATTAGCTCTTCAAACAAGTATTTTTTTAAAAATATTTATGCTAAAATAATGTAAACGCACACATTTATTATAGCGTGTGTTTTATCGATTACTAAGCAACAATATAGAAGGGAGGAAAAACTAGCATACATAATATATAATAAATTGAAATAAAAGAGGGAGAAAGAATTATGAAGAGAATAATAAAGAAAATATTTTTATTTAGTTTAGTTGTATCTATGTTGATAGGTACATCTAGTGTTAATATTTATGCAAATAATATCTCATTATCAAGTGAAGATATAAAAATTGAATTAGTTCAAGATGGAAAGACAGTAGAAACAGGATACAATAAATTAACACACACAAGAAATTATAAGAAATCAACTACAAGAACAAATGGGGATGAAATAGTAATTACGGTACCAGAAGGGGTTCATTATTTAATGGTGTAACTAGATAAATATTGCGGTAAACCTAAATTAACAGGTATGGCTGCACAAGAACAAATAAAAGGAACCGTTAGACCAATGGATATGTCATCGCTCGAATATGAAGAAACATTTGTTTATTTAATGAATAATGAATTTCGTTTTGTTATTCCAGGGACAAGTGGGACTGATGCTAATGGAAATACATTAGGTGGTGGAAGTTGGCCTTATGATTCAAGAGCATTTTCAACATCAGGCAATACTGAAAAGGTGATTACAGCAAGAGTAGCAACTCAAGAAGAAATAAGTGAAAGAAGAAATCTTGCATTAAATTCATTTGATTTACGTGGAAATGATAATGCTCTTTCAGGTGCAAATAAAAAAAGTGATAGTAATGTTTTTCCTCATGCATATGCAAATCGCATAACTGATAATAAACGTGAATTTGAACCAAGAAATGCCATAGATGGATATGAATATAACGCATCACATGTATCATTTCCTTATCAGTCATGGGGCTGTGGAAATGAAAAAACTGATTCAGAATTTTAAGTTTTATTTGGAAGATATGTAGAAATTGATCAAATTGATATTACATTAAGAGCACAATGGAATCCCCCACAACCTAATAACGCTAATGATCATGATATTAATTGGTCAAGTGCTACTTTAGAATTTTCTGATGGAACAGAGTTACCAATTACATTGAAGAAATTAGCTTCTCCTCAAACAATTAAATTACCAGAGAAGAAAATTGTGTCATGGGTAAGATTAAAAGATTTGCCTATCAGTGAAGAAACAATACCCGTTGATGGAAGAAGAAAATTTTCTGCATTAACAGAATTTAAAGTATGGGGCAGAGAATCTAGTTATGAATAAGCAGCTTTACCATCATCAAAAAAATTAGTAAATTTAGCCCAAAAAGTAAATGACTATTGGATTAAAACAGGTGGTAATACGGGAAATGATGCAAGTAATTATAATCATGGACATTCGATAACAAGTGAATTCTGGGCACCATCTGTATTTTATACAGGAAATATGGAAGCTTATTATTTAACTGGTGATGAAAACTATACTGATTATGCAAATCGATGGGGAAGTAATAATATATATAATGGAAGTACATGGAATACGAAAGGTGATAATAGTAGAATTGGTAAATATTTTCCAGATAATCATACTAGTTTTCAGACATATTTAGATATGTTTTCAATAACTGCAAATAAAAAATTTGATCCTAATGATGAAAAGATTAAAAATGTAGTTCCTATTATGAATGAAATGGAACAAATGGATATTAATGATTTAAAAACTAAAAAAGGTTATTGGGATAGAATTGATTTCTTTTATATGGAGTTACCAAATTGGACAAAAATGTATCTTTTAACGGGAGAAGAAAAGTGGTTAGATAAGTTACGAGAATTATATAATGATCGTAAAGCAGAACTTTATGACGAAGAGACAGGATTATTTTATCGAGATAAAAACTATATTTTTGATCCTAATGCACAGTATAATCCAAATGGTGATGGAAATAATCAAAAAATTAGTCCAAATGGTAAAAAAATTCTTTGGTCAAGAGGTAATGGCTGGGCAATGGCTGCTCTTACAAAAATTCTACAGGATTTACCTGATAGTCGAGAAGATGACCGTAAAGAATATGAGGCAGTTTTCAAAAAAATGGCAGCAACATTAGTTGAAGTCCAAGGTGATGATGGTTTTTGGCGCATGAATTTAGATGATTATAATCATGATACTCGTCTAGAAACTAGTGGTACGGTTTTCTTTGCATATGGTTTAACTTGGGGAATTAATAATGGACTTTTGGATAAGGAAATTTATTATCCAGCAGTAAAAAAGGCTTTTTTAGGATTAAACGCAAATGCAATTAGACCTGATGGTTTAGTGGGACGTTCAGAATTAATTAGCGCTTATCCAAATCCAAAATGTTCTTTGGGAATAGGCTCTTCTCAAAGTTATGCTCCAGCAGCAACAGTAATGTTTTTATCAGAATTATCTAAATTAGTTGAACAAGGCTATGTAACTAATGATGTTGAACCAACATTAAATAAAAAAATGATTAGCGCAGTAGCTGTAAAAGAAGATTCAAAATATGCAGTAGTAAATTCTCAAATAAGAGAATTAGTTTCTGGAACAGATTTAACAACAATAAAAAAAGATAACAAAATTTATGTACCAGAACAATTTATTGAAGAAGTATATGGCCAAGATATAATTGATAAAATAACAGATTTGATAACAATTGAAAATACAGCATATTTATCATTAAATGAATTTAATCAAATAATAGGAAATTTAAAACTATCAACAGTAAAAAATAATATAACGATCATTAGTTATAAAACAAATTTATTTAATTCTAGTATAGATTCAAAACTAATTGATTTATTAGATATTGGATTAACAGAAGGAAAATATCCTAAACGTCCTGAATATCCAATTCGTTTTGATTACACAAAACCGGCAGATGAATTAAAACCATCAAAAGATGCCCTAGTCTCAGTAGCGGCAAATACCTCAGGTGGAGTTTCAGCAAGTCGCTTAATTGGTCCAAATACAAACAATTTAGTAAACATTGAATTTGATATGGTAACGACATTATCACCATTACAAACCAATGCAATAGTAGGAATAGGAAGCAGTACATCAGACTATACAAGTTATTCACAAGTACCGATTATTATTAGAATGTATAAAGATGGAAAGCTAGGTGCATACAATGGCAAAGGCTATGTTCAAAGTAATGTAGAATTTGAAAAGAATAAAAAATATCATCTTTGTGTATCAATAAACTTAGAAGATAAGACTTATGATGTATATGCAACACCACAACAACAAGAAGAAATTCAAATAGCAAAAGATTATGCATTTAGAGCAACAGCCAAAGCACCTGAAGATATTGGAAAGATTTACTTATTCAATAATGATCAACAAGCCGGAAAATATTGGTTAGAAGATATTTATTTAGAAGCACAAGCAACTGATAAAACAGCTCTAAAGATTGCCTTAGATTTAGCTAATGCAATTACTGATAAAGATTTAGAAAAAGTAATACCGGCAGTAGTAGAAGAATTCAAAGCGGCAAGAGATGAAGCTAATGTAGTATATAATAATGCAAGTGCTTTACAAGTTGAAGTAAATAAAGCATTTGATAGACTTGCTAGTATCATGCAAAAATTAGAATTCTTCAAAGGTGATAAAACAGCTTTAAAAGCATTCATCGATAAAGTAAGTGGTTTAGAAGCAGCAAAATACACAGAAGCTACATGGACACCATTCAATGATGCCTTAAAAGCAGCAACAAGTGTATATGAAGATGAAAATGCAATGCAAGAAGAAGTAAATAATGCATACAATGAATTAGTCACAGCGTTCTTGAAGTTAAGGTTAATTCCAGATAAGAGTTTATTAGAAGACTTAATCAATAAAGCCGAAGGATTAGAAAGTGCAAATTATACCAAAGCAACATTTGATGGATTAACAAAAG
>Bissell_p1__coassemble_960_pt1 | contig 16202 bp, 14 predicted proteins | sample Bissell_p1__metabat2_low_PE_001 | metagenome-assembled genome bin Bissell_p1 | reverse complement strand
AAAATCAAAAATCTTTTTAATATTCATAAAATCATTGAAGCATGTTATATCAATTTCAATACCGTAGTTTTTAAAAGTATCATTGATAATACGATAAATTTCATCATTATGATTGATGATTGCAACTTTATACAAAGTACCCCTCCTAACTTAAAAAATATTATACAAAAATACGATAAAGTTTGTCTATAAAATACAATATTGTATACAAAATGTTTAATTACCGTTGTAATTTTTGGTTAAGCAAGATAAAATAAATAAGTATTATAAAAGGGGGATAAGTTATGTACAAAATTTTAAGAAAAGAAGTACTAAATGATGCAGTAGAACTAATGGAAATCTATGCACCATATGTTGCAAAAAAATGTGAACCCGGTCAATTCATTATTTTACGTGTTGGTGAAGATGGCGAAAGAATCCCACTAACAATTGCTGATTATGACCGTGAAAAAGAAACAATTACAATTATTTATCAAATTGTAGGATATTCTACTCGTGAGTTATCTAAGTTGAATGAAGGCCATGAACTAACTGATTTTGTAGGACCATTAGGTGTTCCAACAAAATTTAATGATGTAAAACATGTTATTGGTGTAGCAGGTGGTGTAGGAAGTGCTCCGTTATATCCACAACTTCGTGAGCTAGCAAATCGTGGTGTTGAAGTTGATGTTATTATTGGTGGACGAGAAGCACAATATGTTTTATTAGCAGATGAATTCAAGAAATTCTGTAAAAATGTATATATTGCTACGGATGATGGTTCTTTAGGGACAAAAGGGTTCGTTACTACAGTATTAAGCGATTTAATTGAAAAAGGTGAAAGTATTGATGAAGTAATTGCAATTGGTCCAGTACCAATGATGAAAGCAGTTGTTAATGTTACTAAACCAAAAAATATTAAAACATCAGTGTCTTTAAACCCAATTATGATTGATGGTACAGGTATGTGTGGGTGCTGTCGTGTTAGTGTAGATGGTAAAATTAAATTTGCTTGTGTAGATGGTCCTGATTTTGATGGATTACAAGTTGATTTTGATGAATTGATGATGCGTCAAAGAATGTTTAAAGAAGAAGAACATACTGTTAGTGAAAATGCTAATCGTATTTGTAATTTAATGGGAGGTACAAAATAATGCCTAATATGTCATTAAAAAAGGTTACTATGCCTGAACAAGAACCTGATGTAAGAAATAAAAATTTTGAAGAAGTTGCTTTAGGATATACAAAAGAAATGGCAATGGAAGAAGCAACTCGTTGTTTAAATTGTAAACATCAACCATGTAAAAGCGGTTGTCCAGTAGGAGTACCAATTCCTGAATTTATTCAAGAAGTAGCGGCTGGTAATTTTGAAGAAGCTTATCAAATTATTACAAGTGAAAATGCTTTACCAGCAATTTGTGGACGTGTTTGTCCTCAAGAAAATCAATGTGAAGGTAAATGTGTTCGTGGTATTAAAGGTGAATCAGTAGGAATTGGACGCTTAGAAAGATTCGTTGCTGATTACCATATGGCTCATGGTAAAGCTCCTGAATTAAAAATTGAACCAAATGGAAAAAAAGTTGCAATCATTGGTTCAGGACCAGCGGGAATTACTTGTGCTGGTGAATTAGCAAAAAAAGGATATGATGTTACTGTTTTTGAAGCTCTTCATAAAACAGGTGGAGTTTTATCATATGGAATCCCAGAATTCCGTTTACCTAAATCATTAGTTCAAAAAGAAGTTGATAGTGTTGCTTCATTAGGCGTTAAATTCGAAACTAATGTAGTTGTTGGACGTTCAGTCACAATTGATGAATTACAAGAACAAGGATATCAAGGAATTTTTATTGGAAGTGGAGCAGGATTACCTAGATTCCAAAATATTCCAGGTGAAAACTTAAATGGTGTTTATGCAGCAAATGAATTTTTAACAAGAGTAAATTTAATGAAAGGATATGAATTCCCAAATCATCCAACTCCTGTTAAAATTACTGAAACAGTTTGTGTAATCGGTGCTGGTAACGTAGCAATGGATGCTGCCAGAACGGCTAAACGTTTAGGTGCGAAAAATGTCTATATCGTATATCGCCGTGGTGAAGAAGAGGTACCAGCTAGAGCTGAGGAAGTACATCACGCTAAAGAAGAAGGAATTATTTTTAAATTATTAACTAACCCTGTAAAAATCAATGGTGAAGATGGATGGGTTAAATCTATGGAATGTGTTGAAATGGAACTTGGTGAACCTGATGAAAGTGGTAGAAGAAGACCAATCGCAAAAGAAGGTTCAAACTTCATTATTGAAACAGGTACAGTAATTGTTTCAATTGGGCAAAGTCCAAACCCATTAATTAGACAAACTACTCCTGGATTAGATACTCAAAAATGGGGTGGAATTATTGTAGATGAAGAAACAATGAAAACAAGTAAAGAAGGAGTTTATGCTGGTGGTGACGTTGTTACTGGAGCAGCAACAGTAATTCTTGCAATGGGAGCTGGTAAATCAGCAGCTAAAGCAATGGATGAATATCTTTCTACTAAATAATTACAGTAAAAAATAAGCACTCGTTTGAGTGCTTTTTAATTATATTTTTATTATGTATTTTATTTGTTTTATAACCTAAATATTAGAGAAAAATAACTATTTTTTAAGAAATAAAAAAGAGCTATAACGCTCTAAAATAGTATAAAGACTATTTATTTGTTATAACTCTAATCTTGATCTTCTTCATATTTAACAATTTCACTAGAAACAGCATCAACATCAATATTATATTTGATTGTACCGTTTTTAATTTCTATTTCATATACTTGTCTATTATCATCGCTATCTAATTCACATTTTACTAAATAACCATTATTTCCAATACGATCCATAGCAATTTTTTGAGCTTCTTCATTGCTGATAATTGTAGTTTGATTATTTGTAGATTGATTATTTGCTGTTTGGTTATTTGCATCAGTTGTAGATGGAACATAATCTTCATCTATTTCATTTTTAGTAATTTTACCTGAAGATGCATCAACTTTAAGTTCATGTTTTTGGTCATTTGCGATGATATCAAATTCATAATAACTACGTCCATCATCTGTTTCTTCAACTGCTCTAGTAACTTTACCGTCTACTTCAGCTAAAGCAATTTCTTGTGCTTCATCTAATGTGATTGTTTTAGTTGAAGCATTGCTGCATCCTACTAAAATAAATGTAACAAATAATAATGTGATTAATTTTTTCATAAGTCGTTCTCCTCTTCTTTTTTTAAATTTATTGTAAATTCACTATACTCATTAAGTTTACTAATAACACTAATTTTAAAACCATAATGATCACATAGTCTTTTAGCAATAGCTAAACCTAAGCCAAAACTATTACTGTTTTTAACTCGCGATTCATCTGTTTTATAAAAACGATTGAAAATATAATTTATTTTACTTTCTTCAATACCTATACCATAATCTTTAACTTTTAATTCATAATTTATGAATTTCAATTCAATTTTTTTACTATCAGCTTTAGAATACTTTACAGCATTGTCTAATAGTATAATTAACAGTTGTCGTAAATGTTCTTCAGTAATCCAAATTTTCTTATCGGAATCAATAGTTATTGTAAAAGTGAAATCTGGATGTAATTCTTCAAATTCTTTTATAATTTGATTAATAATTGGAATGATATTAATGGCTTCTTTACATTTGACCTTCATCTCTCTTGTTAAATGAAGTAATTCATTGCACAACATAATTAATCGATCAGCTTCTTTACTAGAAATTTCTAATGAAGAATTAAGTATTTCAGGATCATCTTTTCCCCAGCGAAGTAACATGTCTAAGTTTCCTTTGATAATAGCTAAAGGAGTTTTTAATTCATGTGAAGCATCACTTACAAATTGGTTTTGTTGATTTAAAGATGTTTCTAATTGATCTAAAACATCATTGAATTCTTTACCTAATTGACCTAATTCATCATTACCGTCTATTTGTAAACGATGTTTTAAACCATCTTTTTTTATTTGTTTAACATTGTTATTAAATTTGTTAACAGTTTTTAAATATTTATCACTAATTGTAATGCCACAAATAATACTGCTTATTAGAGCTGTAATTGCAAGAATAAACAATAGTAATATGATAATACTAGCGATAGGTGTCATAACATCTTCCGCCATAGTATATATTTTACCAATTATAAGTAGATAATATGTCATATATATGAGTAAGATTAAACTAAATATACCAATAAAACTCATAATAATTAACGAAGTTGAAAATGTTAGTTGAAAACGAAAAGATTTATTTTTTTTCATACTAGTCGATATCCTATTCCACGAATAGTTTCTATATTAATACCTACTAATTTATTTCTAAGATAGCGAATATAAACTTCTACAACATTAGTAGAAACATTTTTCTCATAACCCCAAACTTTATTTAAAATATCATTTTTTGTTACAATATTTCCACCATTTTTAACTAATAAACTTAATAGATCAAATTCTGTTGTAGTAAGAGTAATTGTTTCATCTTTAAATTTCACATGATGATTTATAACATCAATTTCAATTTCACCATATTTATATTTTAATGATTTATTTTGATTTGAAACTCTTCTTAACAAAGCATTTATTCTAGCGAGCAGTTCTTCCATTGCAAATGGTTTAGCTAAATAATCATCAGCTCCCACTTGTAAGCCATTTACTTTATCCATGACTTCGTCTCTAGCTGTCAGCATAATAATAGGTGTTTGTTTTTTTAAACGAAGTTGCCGGCATACTTCAATTCCATTGATTCTAGGTAACATCAAATCAAGAAGAATCAATTCATAATCTTGATTAAGAGCTTTGTTTAGACCACTTTCACCATCAAAAGCTTGATCACATTCATAATTTGCATGTGTTAATTCTAGCTTTAATAAATTAGAGATATTTTTTTCATCTTCAATAATCAATATCATTATATCCCTCCTCGTATTCATAACTAACAATTTTACCATCTTTAGCATTAATAACAACATCTATTACTTCTTGATTAGAGTTTTGAATTTCTAAATCATAATAAATTTGAAAATCATCATAATCTATATTAGAAGAAATAATAGTTCCTGAAAAAGTTCTTAATGCGATTAAATGCGCTTGACTTTTCGAATAATTGATGTTTGTAAGAGTTGTATGAAGGATGTATATTCCAACAATAATAATTATAACCATTATTATTGAAATACTTATAATTAATTGTTTTTTATACTTTGAAAGTATTTGCATTACTATCCCTCCTCTCGACTATATAATAACCTATTTTAATGATTTATACCTTAAAGTTTGATAATAATTAAATAAGAATTTTCTCAGTTTACTTGATATAATATAAAAAAGGAGGAATTATGAAAGTATTAGTTATATATTGTCATCCAAGTAATAATAGTTTTACATATGAAGTTAAAAATGAATTTATTAGAGGATTACATGATGGAAATCATGAATATACTTTATTAGATTTATATGCTTTAGATTTTAAAGAAACTTTTAGTGAAAGTGAATATTTACGAGAAGTATTTTATAATGAAAAGATAGATATTTTAGATGATGTAAAAGAATTTCAAAAATTAATTAATCAAAATAATGCCTTAGTATTTATTTATCCGGTATTTTGGGGTGAAGCTCCCAGTAAATTAGTTGGGTGGTTTCAGCGAGTTTGGACATATGGATTTGCTTATGGTAACAATGCAAGCATGAAGCAACTAGATAAGGTATTGATGTTAGTTACTATGGGTGGTGATTTAAATGAGCCAATTAGACAAGCAGAAGTAGAGGCAATGAAAGTAATAATGTTTGAAAATCGAATAGGAAATAGGAGTAAAGAGAAGGAAATGGTTGTGTTTGATCGAATGTCTAGAGATTATGTAAATCGAAGTAATAATTTTAATAATAATTTAAAACGAGCATATTGCTTGGGTAAAAACTTTTGAAATAAAAGAATTTATTATCGTGATAAAAAACGCTACTATTTTTTTTAATATTCGTGTATAATTGCAATGAAGGAGTGATAAGTAAAGATGTATAAATACTTAGAGCCATATGCAGCAATGGTAGAATTCTTAGGAAAAGCTCTAGGGGATAATGTAGAGATTGCTTTACATGATTTAACTTCTAAAGAGCAAGAAATTGTTGCAATTGCAAATAATCATAATTCTGGAAGGGAAATAGGAGCTAAGTTATCTAATTTATCAATGCATTATTTAGATGATAAACAATATCTAGATCATGATTATGTTTTAAATTATAAGACAACTGGACCTGATGGTAAGTTAATGAGAGCAGCTACTTACTTTATTAAAGAAGAAGGTAAAGAGTTGCCAGTAGGGATGTTATGTGTTAATGTAAATATCTCTGATTTTGAATATTTGACTTCTACAATCAAGAAAATTTTAGGAATTAAAGATGAAAAAGATATTGAGTTTAAAATGGACAATCCAGTTGAAATTTTATCTTCTCCTTTAGATGAAATGATTGATATGTATGTTAAAGAATGCCTTGAAAAAATGGGATTTCCTAGTTATTTCTTGGCAGAACGTTTAAATGTGGATGAGAAAATAAAAGTTGTAAAATATTTACAGGAAAAAGGAACTTTTAAGGTTAAAGGAGCGATTGTGTTAGTTGCAGAGAAACTGGCAGTTTCTGAACCAACAGTTTATCGTTATTTAAAAAAGATGGAAAAATAGGAGGTTAAAATGAAAGAATTAGTTTATGTAAGTGGGCATAGAAATCCAGATACAGATTCTATTTGTTCAGCAATCGGTTATGCTTATTTATTAAAGGCGCTTGATCGTTATAATGCGATTCCAGTTAGATTAGGAGAAATTAATCGAGAAACTGAATATATTTTAAAGAGATTTCATATTGAAATTCCAATGTTATTAAAAACAGTTAAACAAAAAGTTGAAGATCTAAATTATGATAAAGTAACTGTTTTTTCTAAAGAGTTGACATTAAAAACCGCTTGGTCTTTAATGAAACAACAAAATTTAAAGTCTGCTCCAATTTTGGATGATCATGGACAATTATTAGGATTATTATCAACTTCTAATATTGTTGAGGGATATATGGAAAAATGGGATAGTAGTTTATTAAAAGAGGCTCATACTCCAATTGAAAATGTCATTGATACATTAGAAGCATCAATTCTTTACTTGAATAAAAATTTGAAATTTATTGAAGGTGACTTACATATTGCAGCAATGCGTGGAGAAGAAGCTAAAAAACGGATTAAATCTGGTGATATTGTTATTGTTGGTGGAGATCGTGAAGATGCGGTTAATTCAATGATTGAAGCAGATGTATCTTTGATTATTTTGACAGGTTCTTTAGATGTTGATGCGACCATGTTAAATAAATTAAAAGAAAAAGGAATTAGTGTTATTTCTACACCGTATAACACATATTTAACATCGCAACAAATCATTCAAGCTATTCCAGTTGAATATATTATGCAAAAAGGTGATCTAAAACTATTTACTACTGATGATACATTAGATCATGTAAAAGAAGTAATGAGTGAAACTAGATATCGTAGTTATCCTGTACTTGATTTAAATAATCGTTGTGTAGGTAGTATTTCACGTTTTGCTTTATTGAAAGGTTTAAGAAAAAAGGTTATTTTAGTTGATCATAACGAAAGAGGGCAATCAATTCCAGGTATTGATGAGGCTGATATTCTTGAAATTGTTGATCATCATCGAGTTGCTGATATTCGAACTGTAGGACCTTTATTATTTAGAGGGGAACCGTTAGGTTCAACTGCAACTATTGTTACAAAGATTTTTGATGAAAATGATATTGAAATACCACAAGCGATTGCAGGTGCATTGCTAGGTGCAATTATTTCTGATACATTATTGTTTAAGTCACCAACATGTACACCGGTTGATACTAAAACAGCGCGTAAGTTAGCTAAAATTGCAGGTGTTGATATTGAAGAATTTGCTATGGAAATGTTTAAAGCAGGAACTTCATTAGTTGGTAAAACAGTTGAAGAAATTTTTAATCAAGATTTTAAAAAGTTTTCATTTGAAACAGGAACTGTAGGTGTAGGACAAGTTAATTCGATGGATATTGAAGGCTTTTTACCATATAAAGAAGAAATGTTAGAATATATGAATAAATTTGCAAAAGATAATAATTTAGAATTTACTTTATTATTATTAACAGATATTATTAATGCAAATAGTGAAATTTTTGTGGCAGGACCAAAACCACAATTAGTTGAACAAGCATTTAATATTAGCTTGAATGATTATCAAGCGACATTAAATGGTGTTATTTCTCGTAAAAAACAAGTCGTTCCAGCTATTACTACGGTGATGAGTAAATAAAATGAGATTAGATAAATTTTTAAAGGTTTCAAGAATTATCAAAAGAAGAACTTTATCTAAAGAGATAAGTGAAAGTTCGCGAGTTAAAGTTAATGGAAAAATAGCTAAACCTAGCACTAAACTTAAAGTTGGTGATGAAATTGAGATTGAATTTGGACGTAGCTTATTAACAGTTAAAGTTAAAGAATTAAAAGAGCATGTATTAAAAGAAGATAGTACAATGCTCTATGAGATAATTGATGAACAAAGAATTGAACGTAATATATAAAAGCAAAGGCATAACAACCTTTGCTTTTATAATGACATACTTTTTCTTTTAAAAACGACTGCACCAATAATACTACAAACAATAGCGATGATCGCTAATCCTCCTAGCATCAAATAGGTTTCATTATTCCCACTTATTAATTTATTAGAATCAAATAAAGTAAGAATCGTCATATATTTCAACCACTCCATACTACCTTCCATATTTGATAACATTTGAATTAGGATAAAAATAATTGGAAAACCAGCCCCAAATAATGTAGCTAAACGATATTCATTAAAAATACTTGAACACATAAAACAAATTCCTAAAAGAGCTAAATGTAAAATATATACCCCAATATTGATTGATATATATGCTAAAATATCTAATTTATCAGGAAACATTATTTGTGAACATATAATTCCTAGTCCAGTGCAAAACAAAATCAATACAAACATATTAGATACAATTACTAACATTTCTGTAGTCCATACAGTTGTACGTTTTACACCACTACTAAGTAAATAGCTCATTACCCCATTATCAACCTTTTTTACAAGTAATCCTAATGATAGGATAATTCCAAATATTAAAGGAAAAACGATCATAATAAATCCATATAAATATTCAGCAATAAAATCAACTAAAGTATCAGGTGTACCACTCATTCCTACCATTGCCATAATTTCGGGCATACTTTTTGAAAAAACTTCCAATGCAGAGCCTAATTCAGGATCATACATACTTATCATAATTGTTGTATACATAGTTAGGATTAAACAAAAAATAATTAAAATTTTATAATTTGTTTTCCATTCTAATTTAAATAAAGCTTTATTAAACATGATCAATTTCACCTCCATAAAAGTGCATAAAGATCTCTTCTAAACTTTGATTAACAATATCTAGATTTATAATTTGATAATTATTTAAACAGGCAATAAGTTCATTGATTTCGTTTTGAATAACGACTTCAACAACATTATTATTTATATTTTTAATAGAAAAATTTTCTTTTTTAAATCTATCAATATCTTTAATGTTTTTAAAAGTGATTGCATATATTTTATGTTTAGATTTTCTTAAAGTATCAATATCTTCAATACTAACTATTTTCCCTTGCTTAATAATTCCTACGCGATTACAAGTTTTTTCAACTTCTTCAAATATATGTGAAGACATTAAAATAGTTTTACCACGTCTTTTTTCTTCAAGAATCAGATTTACAAACTCATTTTGCATTAATGGATCTAATCCACTTGTTGGTTCATCTAAAATTAAAATATCTGGATCGTGCATAAAAGCAACAACTATGCATACTTTTTGCTTCATTCCTTTAGACATCTTTTTAATCTTGCACCTAGGGTCGAGCTCAAAACGTTTGATAAGTTCATTTGCTCTTTCTAAATTCTTCATACCTCGATAATCAGCCATGAATTTAATGAATTGGATACCACTAATTTCTTCCATTAAATTAATTTCACCAGGTATATATCCAATCTTTTTTTGAATAAGATCAATATCTTTATTACAATCAAGACCATTAATTATGCATTTTTTTCTTTTGGAATTATAAAACCTAATAAGTGTCTAATAGTTGTTGTTTTACCTGCGCCATTAGGGCCTAAAAAACCAAATATTTCTCCTTTTTTTATTGTAAAAGTAACATCAAAAATACCTTTTCCATTACCATAATCTTTAGTTAAATTATTGCTCTTAATTATCTCCATAAAATATCCCCTCCTTTTATGTTATTTTATAATTGATGATATGAATTAACAAGTTATCTATTATATATTTATTTATATTGATTGAGAAATATTGTAAATTGGTATACTATAGTATAAAGAAATGAAAGGAGAATTATATGTACGCAAAAAATGCATGGGAAAAATATGATGATAAACAAATCGAAAAGATAATGGATTTTAATGAAGGATATAAAAAATTTATTACTAATGGAAAAACAGAAAGATTATGTGTCAAAGAAGCAGTTACTAAAGCAATTGATGCAGGATATAAAAATCTAGATGATGTTGAAATTTTAAAACCTGGGGATAAGGTTTATGTAACTAATATGAATAAAAATATTGCTTTATTTGTAATTGGTAAACAACCAATTGAAAAAGGACTTAGAATATTAGGAGCACATATCGATTCACCTAGATTGGATTTAAAACAAAATCCGCTATATGAAAGTGAAGGATTTGCTTTATTGGATACACACTATTATGGAGGTGTGAAAAAATATCAATGGGTTACAATTCCTTTATCTATGATTGGGGTAGTAGTAAAAAAAGATGGAACCGTAATTGATGTAAATATTGGTGAAGATGAAAATGATCCAGTAGTTGGAATTAGTGATTTATTAGTTCATTTATCAGCTGATCAATTGAAAAAAGAGGCTGCTAAGGTAATTGAAGGTGAAGATTTAGATGTTACTGTAGCAAGTATGCCATTAAAAGATAGTGAAAAAGATACAGTTAAAGCTAATGTGTTAAGAATTTTAAAAGAAAAATATGATTTTGAAGAAGAAGATTTTTTAAGTGCAGAAATTGAAATTGTACCAAGTGGTAAAGCACGTGATTATGGAATTGATCGTAGTATGGTAGCAGGATATGGACATGACGATCGAGTGTGTGCTTATACATCATTGATGGCTATTTTGGATATTGACTTACCAGAATATACTAGTTGTTGTATTTTGGTAGATAAAGAAGAAATAGGAAGTGTTGGTGCAACTGGAGCGCATTCTTTATTTTTTGAAAATATTGTTAGTGAATTGTTATCTAAACAAGGTGTCGATAGTTTTATTAAAACAAGAAAAGCTATGGCTAGTTCAAAAATGTTATCAAGTGATGTAAGTGCAGGAGTAGATCCTTTGTATTTAAGTGTTAATGATAAAAAAAATGCAGCTTATTTAGGTAAAGGAATTGTTTTCAATAAATATACTGGATCACGAGGTAAGAGTGGATCAAATGATGCTAATCCTGAATATGTTGCTCAAATTAGAAAAATCTTAGATGATGATAATGTTTATTATCAAACTGCGGAACTTGGTAAAGTTGACCAAGGTGGTGGCGGAACTATCGCTTATATTCTTGGAAATTATAACATGAATGTTATTGATGCTGGAGTTGCGGTTTTAAATATGCATGCACCAATGGAAATTGTAAGTAAAGTTGATGTTTATGAAGCGTATTTAGCATATCGAACATTTTTACAAAAAATTTAATTGATGAAGGTACCTATATGCAGGTACCTTTTATTATGAGATAAAAAAATTGTATTTTATATTACATTTTTTTTAAATATTTGAAATATTTTTTCAGTGTTATACTTATGTTAGTACATGCTATAGAGAGGGATGTTACTTTTGGTAGGCATGACCTTGAATAACATAGAAAAAGGAGGTGGGAGTTTTATTTATAATACAGTTATGGTAATTACGGGGATATTTAAAAATTAATTTTTAAAGAAAGGAAAAGGCAAATGAGTTTAATAAAAAAATTTAAAATGAAAAAATTGTTGGCATTAACATTAGCCGCATTTATGTCTTTTACTACTGTAACTGCTATGCCTATACAGCCAGTTAACGCTGTAGAAGAACCTGCTAGTTTGGAACGACAATTAATACCTCTTCCAGTAGACTATGAGGTAACGCAAGACAAATTTACAATCAGTGAAGACACAAGTATTTATGTCGAAGGTTTGGATGATGAACAAACTGATGAATTATATGAAAATGTTGGGGAATATCTTGCCAGCAAGCTTAGACCTTCTACAGGATATGAACTTCCTGTTATCAAAGGGGACAATGAAGGAACTGGAAATATCGCTATCATAATTTCAGATTCAGAAAGCGATTTAGGTGAAGAAGGTTATAAAATCAATACAACTGTAGATGGTTTGACTGTTACAGCAAATCAACCTGCTGGAGCATTTAGAGCTGTTCAAACTGTAAGACAGCTTTTACCAGCTGATATCGAAAAAAGAGAATTAGTAGAAGGTGTATCCTGGGATATTCCATGTTCAAATATCAATGATAAACCTGAATATGAATATCGTGGATCACACCTTGATGTGACAAGACACTTCTTTTCAGTAGAAGATGTAAAACGCTATATCGATAATATGGCACAATATAAAATGAACAAATTACATCTTCATTTAAGTGATGACCAGGGATGGCGTCTAGAAATCAAAGGCAGCATGTACGGTGAAGATTTATCAAAATTAAATACAATTGGAGCTCAAACTTCAACAAGTATCAATGGAATCAAAGCCGGACAATATACACAGGAAGACTATAAAGAACTTGTAGCATATGCTGCAGATAGATATGTAGAAATCATTCCAGAATTCGATATGCCAGGACATTCATGGGCAGCATTAGTATCATTGAATTTCTTGAACAGTACAGAAGATGGAAAACCACATTCAGGAAACTATGACAATACTAAGCCATACGAAGGAATCGATGTAGGATTTTCAACATTTGAATGTCATAATGAAAAAACATATGAATTCATAGATGAAGTATTCAGACAGGTATCAGAAATCTCACCATCAAAATACATCCATATCGGTGGAGATGAAGCACATTCAACTACTCAAGAAGATTATGCATATTTCATGAACAGAGTAATAGAAATAGCTCAAAAATATGGAAAGACACCAATTGGATGGCAAAACTATGACGGTGTAGTAGAAGATAAAGAAGGAACAGTAACAGAGTTCTGGTCAACAGGAAATGCAAAATTAAAAGAAGGAATCAAATATGTAGTTTCACCAGCAGACTATGCATATATGGATATGAAATATGATGCAAACTGTCCATTAGGATTGCAATGGGCAGGATACAATTCAATTGAAGATACATATAGCTGGGATCCAACAAACTATGGAGATAAAGAAAATATTGTTGGAATAGAAGCATGCTTATGGTCAGAAACATTAGCAAACAATGATCATTTAGACTATATGGCATATCCAAAAATCTTAAGCCATGCAGAAATAGGATGGACACCAAAGGAATTAAGAAGCTGGGATACATATAAACCAAGATTAATAGCTCATGGAGAAAGATTAGAAAACCAAGGAATCGAATTCAATAAAGATGAAGACATCTGGGAAGTACCATATGAGCCAGTAAATGGAATTTGGAACTTAGATGAAGGTAAAGGTAATACAATTACTGATACAGAAGGTAAGTATACAGGAACTTTCCAAGGAGAAGTAAGCTGGATTGATGGTGTTAAAGGAAATGCACTTGATTTCAATAGAAAAGGTTATGTAGATTTAGGATTAGGTAAGGTAAAAGGTGACTGGACAGTTGCTTGTTGGGTAAAAAATGGAACTAATCCACATACAAATGCCGTATTATTCGGTGGAAGTGAAGGAGATATTAAACTAGAACAATACAAAAATACTAAAAAATTAGGAGTTAGTATTTATGGTGTTGTTGACTCAAGTTTTGATTATTCTCTTCCAGAAGGTGAATGGAAACATGTAGCGTTTGTAGGTGATTCTACTGGAACATCATTATATGTTGATGGTCAATATATTGATAAAGTATCTACAACTATCAATTGTCCAGTACAAAGAATTGGAGCAGCAGTAAATAATGATATTAATAGTCCTGGAAACATGAGTGGTTCTATGGATGAACTTAATATATATAATCGTGCTTTAGAACCAGAAGAAATCGAAGCAATTTATGATGGTTCTGTGGTAATAATTGAAAAAGAAACATTAAAAGCTGAAATTGATGCTGCAGAAAGTTTAGAAAAAGATGAATATACAGAAAAATCATGGAAAGAATTGGAAGATGCATTAGCTGTTGCTAAAGAAGTATATGCTAATGATGAAGCAACTCAATCTCAAATTAATAGTGCTTATTATGCATTAGTAAAAGCAAGAGAAGGATTGAAGAAAGAATTAAAATCAAATGAAATTAATATTGCTTCATTTAACATTGCAGCAAATAGAAAACCAAATATAACTGCTATAAGTATTTTGATGGAAGAAAAACAAATTACTGTTGCAGGTGTTCAAGAAGTAGATGTATTTACAAGTCGTAATAATTATGACATGATGCAAGAATTTGTAAATCAAGGATACTTTGGTTATTCACATTTCCAAAAAGCAATTGATTATGGTGGTGGAGAATATGGTGTTGGTATTGTTTCACAAAATGAATTAAGTGGGCAATCTGGAGCATCATTACCTAGCCTACCAGGTATTGAAGGAAGAGCTTATGCTCGTGCAGAATTTGAAAAAGATGGAAAAACAATTGCTATTTATAGTACACATCTTTCTTATGAAAATTCAGATATAAGAAGACAACAAATCGAAACTATTATTAATGCAATGGATGCAGATCCAACACCATACAAGATTTTAACAGGTGATTTCAATACAGGTGATTCTAATTCAAAATTCTATCCATTCTTAAGAAATTACAATATTGCAAATGGTAAAGATGATGTATGGTTAGAAACTATTGGAGATACTGCAGAAGGTTCACGCCGTGAAATAGATAACATTATCACAACTAGAAATATCAAAATTAATACAGTAGAAACAGTAAATGAAGGTTTATCTGATCATTATATGTTATATGCTCAATGCGAACTTCTTGATGAAGAAGTACCTAATAGACAATTATTAGGATATACATTAGAAGAAGCAGAAAGTTTACCAAGTGATTCTTATACAGAAGCTAGCTATGCAGTATTAGCTAAAGCAATTGAAGAAGCAAAAGCATTAGCTGCAGATGCAACACAAGATCAAATCAATGCAATGATTGATAAATTAGAAGCAGCTATGGATCAACTTGTTGAATCAAATAAAATTATTAATGATTCAGAAGTTGGAACAGGTGTAGATCAATTTAACTTTGTTGGTGAATGGGGCGTAAGTCAAGGATATCCAGATCGTTTCTATAATGGAGATGAACATTGGTTCAATTGGGCTCGTTATCAAGAAGGAGATATTGTACCATATTTCACAATTACATTTGAAGGAACAGGAATTGAACTTTATGGAAATAAAGATACAATGATGGGAATCTATGATATTACTGTAGATGATGGAGAAGTAATTCAAGTTGATGCTTATAATCCAAGTACTCTATATCAACAATTATTATTCTCTGTTACTGGATTAGAATATGGTCAACATACAATAAAAGTTACTGCAACTAGAAATAGAAATGAAAATTCGTCTTCAAGTGATGTTGAAATTGACTATGCAAAAGTATTATATAATCAAGATGTTCAAGAAATAGATAAAACAGCATTAAAGATTGCCCTAGATTTAGCTAATGCAATTACTGATAAAGATTTAGAAAATGTTGTACCGGTAGTAGTTAATGAATTCAAAGTGGCAAGAGATAAAGCTAATGGAGTATATAATGATGCAACTGCTAGTCAAGATAAAGTTGATGCAGCATTTGATCGACTTGCTAGTATCATGCAAAAATTAGAATTCTTCAAAGGTGATAAAACAGCTTTAAAGGCATTCATCGATAAAGTAAGTGGTTTAGAAGCTGTAAAATACACAGAAGCTACATGGACACCATTCAATGATGCCTTAAAAGCAGCAACT
>Bissell_p1__coassemble_879_pt1 | contig 17232 bp, 18 predicted proteins | sample Bissell_p1__metabat2_low_PE_001 | metagenome-assembled genome bin Bissell_p1 | reverse complement strand
CTAGTTAAGTCTTTATTTTTCTTTTTTAAATATGAATTAAATTCTCTACATGTATTTACATTACTGTCTGATAAATTAGAAGAAGCACATATTTTCATGTATTTATCTTCTTGTCCTTCAAAGTCTGTTGCTTTGATTGAAGATGGAGAAACAACTAATGTTAATATTGTACATACCCCAAGGGCAGAAATAAATAGTTTTTTCATTTTATTACCTCCATTTGTTGTTATGTTAAATTCAAAAAAATGATATAAAAACATAACAGAATAATTATAACATATTTATAAAATAAATAAAAATATTGCTGGAAAAATCACACATTTTTTTATAATTGATCATATATTTATATGGGAGGAAAAATAATGTTACGAAGAGATGTTTTAACAAATGGAATTGATGTTTCACAATATCAAGGTTTGATTAATTGGGAAATTGTTAAAAATCATGTTGATTTTGCCATTATACGTTGCGGATATGGTCAAGACATAGCAGGTCAAGATGATAAATTGTTTAAGCGAAATGCTGATGAGTGTACTAGGTTAAATATTCCTTTTGGGGTTTATTTATATTCATATGCTAAAAATGTTGAGGATGCTAGAAGTGAGGCTCGTCATGTTATGAGATTGGTTAAGAATTATAAAATGGCATATCCAATCTACTATGATTTAGAAGATGAAAATACAACTGGAAGACAATCAAATGAGGTAATTGCAAATATTGCAAAGGCATTTGCTGATGAGTTAGAAACAAATGGCTATTTTGTAGGAATGTATGCATCTTTGTATTGGTGGAAGACAAAATTAACTAGTGAGATTTTTGATAAGTATACTCGCTGGGTTGCTAATTATGCGGCTGAATTGAATTTTGATAAGGATTATGATATGTGGCAATATTCTTCTACTGGTTGGGTTGAAGGGATATCAACGATAGTTGATTTAAATTATTGTTATAAAGATTTTCCAAAAATTATTAGTGTGGCTGGAAAAAATAATTTTAATAAAACTATACCGATAGAAAAATATAAAGTGGGAGATAATGTAAGATTTAATTATGTTTTTTTAACAAGTGAGTCAACGAATCCTTTAAGACCATATCGAAATGTTGGGAGAATTACAAGAATTGTAAAAAATGCTCGGAATCCTTATTTAATTGGTGAAGATCAAGGCTGGGTAAATGATCAAGTAATTGAAGGGAAAATAAACTATTTATCGAATCCTGATTATGTAGGTGATAGTTTTGTTAATGCGCTAAAGCAAATTGGAGAAGATATTAGTTTTGAAAATAGAAGTAGGATAGCAAGATTAAATGGTATAAATAATTATGTTGGTAGTGCAACTCAAAATTTAGAATTGTTGCAATTATTAAAAGATGGAAGATTAATTAGTTAGTTTATCTAACTAATTTACTCTCCCATCTTTTTAATTGGATGATGTGTTTTTTATTGTCGTAAATGATATTATTTAAAATGGATATAATTTTTGAATCATCAATTATTTTTGTTTGGTGTAATAATTTATGGATCATTTTATATTCCATTTCTAAAGCGTTAATAATAATATTTGTAATTTGATAACTGTAATTTAGATAAGATGGTGACCAGTAACAACATTGGTCATTTAAACAAGTCCACCATCTAGGATTCATATTTAAAGATAAAGCTAAGTTCATTAAGATATTTAAATGTTTCATTTCATCTTTAGCCATGTCTATAAAAAGTTTTTTTAATTCACAAAAATTATCATCAATAATAATATAGTTGTATATATATTGGTTAATAGTAGATACTTTTGAATTCATTCCACCAATATTATCTAAAATCATTAGTCCATATTCTTCCACATATTTACCTCCTTAAGTACATTTTAAAGTATGCTTAATTATTGAAAATATGCATAAAATGAATAGTTTTTAAATGATTTTTTCATATGCACGGCGAGTGCTTTTATTTTCAAGGTAAATTGTACCACAGTATGTAAAACCGTATTTAATTAAAAAACGTTGCATAGATAAATTATCATCATGAGTATCAATACGGATACTATGAATATTTGGATGAAGTTTTAAAGCTTCATCGATAATAATCTTAGCTAGTCCTCTACCTTTTTGATCATTGCATATAGCAATTCTATGAATGACTAGATATTTATTGTTTTGTAACCAATTACCTTCGATATAGTTATAGGTAGGTTCAATATTAGTTGAGATCATTGCAGTTGCAAGAATCTTACCATTATTTTCTAGAACATATGCTTCGTGTTGGTTGATATCGTTGATAATTGAGTCTTCATTGGGATAACCATCTTGCCATTGGTCGATTCCTTCGTTTTTAAAATATTGTTTTGCCTGATTGATTATTTTAATCACTTCAATTAAATCATTTTTTGTTGTAGGTCTTAGTTCCATTTAATCACATCCTTGGCTATAAATATACCATATTATTAATGGTAAAGAAAAGAATTATTTTACGTTATAAAAATAATGTTGATTGTATAGTAAAATATTTTCTATTTGATTATAATATATTTGGGTGAAGAAAATGATAGATTTAAAAAAAGCACAACAAGTATTTAATTACTATGTTCATAAGTATGATGTAAATGATGATAAAGTGTCGCTGAAAATAAAGCATACTTATCGAGTTATGAAACGATGTCAAGAAATAGCACAAAGTTTAAAATTGAAACAAGAAGATATTGAATTAGCTGGTTTGATTGGATTGCTTCATGATATTGGTAGATTTGAACAATTACGAAGATATGATAGTTTTATTGATAGTAAAACTATCGATCATGCTGCTTTAGGAATTGAAATATTATTTAATGATGGGTTAATTGAATTGTTTGAAATTGATAAACAATATTATTCGTTAATTAAAACAGCAATATTTAATCATAATAAATATGAAATTGAACCGGATTTAGATAATTATACATATCTACATTGTCAAATTATTCGTGATGGAGATAAAATTGATATTTTTAATACAGGATTATTGGAGTTGTTTGAAGCGTTTTTGAATGTTAGTCAAAATGACTTGGAAAATGATATGATTAGTGATGATATTTTTGAAACATTTATGCATCAGCAAACTATTTTAAGTGTTAATCGAAAGACGGATTTGGATCGTTGGGTATCTTTTTTAGCGTTAGTTTTTGGGCTGAATTTTAATTATAGTTTTGAATATGTAAGTAAACATGGTTTTCTTGAAAGGTTAATTAAAAGGTTGGATTATAAAAATTTTGATAGTAAAATAAAAATGGAGAAAATTGAAATTTGTTGTAAATCTTTTTTAAAGGATAAAGTAGAAAGTGTTTAAAAAACCTTTTTATGTAGTGGCTAAATTGTTATTTAGGGCAAAATATATTAGTAAAAATAGGGTTATGTGATAATTTTTTTATTAACAAACTAATTGATTTTACTGGTGTTTTGAGTGATTTTTTATATTTTGACAAAAATTTTGATTATCAAACTATTTACAAATGTTTTGATTTTGTTATAATGTACGCGTAGATACACACGAGGAGGATATAAACGTGAATACAGAATTTGAAAAAGTAAGAGAAATAATTGTAGATTCATTAAGCTGTGATGAAGATGCAGTAACTTTAGAAGCTAACTTAAAAGAAGACTTAGAAGCTGATTCATTAGATGCAGTTGAATTAATTATGGCTGTTGAAGAAGAATTTGATATTGAAATTCCTGATGAAAAAGCAGCTGAAATTAAAACAGTACAAGATATCGTAGATTATATTAAAGCTAATGCTTAATTTTTATTACCCAGTTGAACTGGGTAATAATTTTACAAAAAAAATATTTTGATGTTCAAATTATGAACATTTATTTTTTGACAAAATTTGTTTTGATATTCAAAATAAAGGAGAAATTATGAAAATTGATTTAGTAAAACAACTTATCAATGAATTTGAAAATTCAGAAGTTTTTAAAATGAAAGTTGAAATGGAAGATGTTAAATTAGAATTGGAGAAAGCTTCTGCAGGAGTTAATGCAGTTAGTGCACCAGTTGCAACTCCAGTTGTACAAGTGCCGGTTGATCAAACTGTAGCGATTGAGCCAAAAGAAGAAACTTTAACTTTAGCAACGCCAGTTAAATCACCGATTGTAGGGGTGTTTTATGCAGCAAGTTCGCCAACTGCTAAACCGTATGTTGAAGTTGGAAGTAAAGTAAAAGCAGGTCAAGTATTATGCATTATTGAGGCGATGAAAGTAATGAATGAGATTAAAGCTCCTATTGATGGTACAGTGACTGAAATTATGGTTAATACAGAAGATTTAGTAGAATATGATCAAGTATTAATGATGATTGAAGGTAGTTAGTATGTTTAAACGAATTTTAATTGCCAACCGTGGCGAAATCGCGGTAAGAATTATTCGAACTTGTCAGGAGTTAGGGATTGAAGCTGTAGCGATTTATTCTAATGTTGATAAAACTTCTTTGCATGTGCAATTGGCAGATCATGCAGTTTGTATTGGTTCAGCTAAAGCCACTGACAGTTATTTGAATATGAAAAATATACTAAGTGCAGCTACTGCTCTTGGATGCGATGCTTTTCATCCTGGATTTGGATTTTTATCTGAAAACTCAACATTTGCGCGATTAGTTGAAGAATGTGGAATGACTTTTATTGGACCAAGTGGTGATATTATTGATATGATGGGAAATAAAAGCATGGCACGTCAAAAAATGATTACAGCTAATGTTCCGGTAGTTCCTGGAAGTGATGGCAGTGTTAATGTTTTAGATGAGGCTAGAAAAATAGCTAAAGAAATTGGTTTTCCAGTTTTAATTAAGGCTTCAGCTGGAGGCGGTGGTCGTGGGATGCGCAAAGCTTTTAGTGAAGAAGAATTTGATAATGCATATTTAACAGCTAAAGCTGAAGCAAAGGCGTGTTTTGGAGATGATGATATGTATATTGAAAAATTGATTTTGAATCCAAAGCATATTGAATTTCAAATTTTAGCTGATAATTATGGTAATGTTATTCATTTAGGGGAACGTGATTGCTCTATTCAACGTCGTAATCAAAAAATGATTGAAGAAGCTCCAAGTAAAGCATTAACACCTTTATTGAGACAAAAGATGGGTGAAGATGCTATTAAAGCAGCTAAGGGCGCTGGCTATCGTAGTGCAGGTACAATTGAATATGTTCTTGATCAAGATGGAAATTATTATTTTATTGAGATGAATACGCGTATTCAAGTAGAGCACCCAATTACAGAAATGATAACTGGCGTAGATTTAATAAGAGAGCAAATTAGAATAGCAGCTAATCAAAAATTAACTTATAAACAAAGTGATATTCATTTAAATGGTCATGCTATTGAATGTCGTATTAATGCAGAAAATCCCAAAGAGGGGTTTAGGCCTTGTCCAGGAATAGTAAATAGTTTACATTTACCTGGGGGCTTAGGGGTTAGAATTGATACTGCGTTATATCAAGGCTATGAGGTATCATCACATTATGATTCAATGATTGCAAAAGTCATTGTTCATGGATCAAATCGTTTGGAAGCGATTCGAAGAATGCGACGAGTACTTGCAGAGTTGGTGATTGATGGCATAGACACTAATCAAGAACTACAATATTTGATTTTACATATGGGAGAATATGTAAAAGGAAATTTTGATACAAGTTTTATTGAAAATAACTTAGATAAGTTGGTGGGATAATAAATGGAAGAATTATTTAAAGCGCGAAAAGAAAAATTGAATTTATTTAAGTCATTTCGCAATAAATTAAACGATAAAAAAAGAATTGATGTACCTGATGGTTTGTATACTAAATGTGATAAATGTGGGGAGTCAATTTTAAGTGAAGAACTTAAAGAAAATTATTATGTTTGTCCAGCTTGTGGGGCTCATTTAAAAATGAGAGCTTATACACGTTTGAATCTTTTGTATGATGGGGGTAAATATAAAGAATTATATCAAAATATAAAATCTAACGATCCATTAATGTTTCCGGATTATAAAGATAAATTAGCTAAATTAGAACAGACAACTGGACTTGATGAAGCAGTTGTTTGTGCAACTGGAAGAATTGGTGGAAAAAAAGTAGTGGTTTGTGTCATGGATTCATGTTTTTTAATGGGGAGTATGTCTGGTGCGGTAGGTGAAAAAATCACTAAGGCAATTGAACATGCGACTAAAAGAAAAGTACCGCTTATTATTTTTACTGCTTCTGGAGGAGCAAGAATGCAAGAGGGAATTATCTCTTTGATGCAAATGGCAAAAACTAGTGCGGCTTTAGCAAAGTATAATGATGCAGGTTTATTGTATATATCTTATATTACACATCCAACAACTGGAGGGGTAACAGCCTCGTTTGCGATGTTAGGTGATATTATTATTGGTGAACCTGATGCTTTAATTGGTTTTGCAGGACCACGAGTAATTGAATCAACGATAAAACAAAAATTACCTGATGGTTTTCAAAAAACAGAATTTATGCAAGAACATGGGTTTGTTGATATGATTGTAGAACGTAAGGATATGCGTAATACAATTATTAAATTGTTAAAAATGCATAGCCGGGGGGGTCAATAATGTCACTTCAGGAAAAAGAAATTAAAATTAAAGAAATTGAATTAGAATTATTAAAATTAAAAGATGATCAGGAAATAGATCATACTTTACAAATTCAGGATTTAGAAAATACAAAAGCTAAACTCGAAGCAGAAGCTTATCGAAATATAAGTGCTTATGATCGTCTTTATTTAGCACGTAAAGCTGAACGACCAAATGTTTATGAATATATTGAAAATCTATTTGATGATTTTATTGAGTTGCATGGGGATCGTTTATATAAAGATGATGGTTCAATTGTCGGTGGGTTAGCAATGTTCAATAATATTCCATGTACGGTAATTGGTCATCTTAAAGGTAGAACTTTAGAAGAAAATTTAAGATGTAATTTTGGAATGTCTTCACCAGAGGGCTATCGTAAAGCGATGCGATTGATGAAACAAGCAGAAAAATTCAATCGGCCAATCATTACCTTTGTAGATACACCAGGGGCATATCCTGGACTTGAAGCGGAAAAACATGGAATTGGAGAAGCAATAGCTCGTAATTTAATGGAAATGTCAAAATTGACAGTACCAATTATTGTTATTGTAATTGGTGAAGGTGGTAGCGGAGGAGCATTAGCATTGAGTATTGGTGATCGAATTGTAATGCTTGAAAATAGTGTTTATTCGGTTCTGTCACCAGAAGGTTTTGCCTCAATTTTATGGAAAGATAAAAATGGTAGTAGAGTTAGTGAGGCAGCTGAATTAATGAAAATGACTTCTGCTGATTTATATGAAATGAAAATTATTGATAAGATTATTAAAGAGCCACGAGGTGGAATTACTAAGAATCGTGAATATGCGTATAAACGTTTAAGAATTTATCTTCGTGATAGTTTAGAGGAATTAATGAAATTATCGAAGGGTTCTTTAATAAATAAACGATATAATAAATTTAGAGAAATGGGTCGAATTAATAATGACTAATCGTGATATTTTAAATCGAGAATTAATTAATCATTTGTTTGTAAGATTATTTAATCAAATATTAGATATTGAAGGAAGATATATGACAGGAAAAGGTGTGGCAGATTTAAGTTTATCTGAGTTACATATAATCGATGTAATTAGTTCTTTGCCTAATCCTGCGATGTCTAATATTGCTGAAAAAGCAACATTAACAAACGGAACTGTTACAACTGCAATTAAAAAATTAGAGGTTAAAGGTTATGTAAAACGTCGTAAAGATGTTCTTGATCGGCGAATTATTAGGGTAGAATTAACAACTAAGGGAAATCGTGTTTGTAAAGTTCATCGAGAGTTTCATGAAGAAATGGTTGATAAAGTTTGTGCAGACAGTCATGTTCTTGATGATGAGTTGTTGATAAAGTCTTTACAACAATTGGTTTATTTCTTTGATGATGTCAAAGAAAAATATTAGGAGATTGTATGGATGGATTAAAAGTGTTGTCAACTGGATATTATGCACCGCAAAAAATTCTTGATAATTTTGACTTGGAAAAAATGGTTGAAACATCAGATGGGTGGATTGTTTCTAGGACAGGGATAAAGAAAAGACATATTGTAGAAAATGAAAGCTGTATGGATTTGGGCTATCAGGCAGCTTTAAAAGCAATTGAAAAAATTGATAAAAATAGAATTGGTTTAATTATTTGTGCAACAATGACACCTGATTATTTTACCCCTAGTATGGCCTGTTTAATTCAAGAACGTTTAGGGTTGAATGAACAGGAAGTGATGTGCTTTGATTTAAATGCTGCTTGTAGTGGATTTGTTTATGCATTGACGGTTGCGCATTCATTGTTGCAAAATTTGGGTGATAAGTATGCCTTAATAATCGGTAGTGAAGAAATTTCAAAAATTATTGATTTTAAAGATCGTAATACGTGTGTATTGTTTGGTGATGGTGCGGGTGCTGTTGTTGTTTCAAAAGGATCAGGGGTTTTTGCTAGTTATTGTAATTCATCAGGTAATTTAGAAGCATTAAAAGCTCCAGCAATCAATAAAAATGAAAATAATCATTATCTTACAATGGCAGGTCAAGATGTTTTTAAATTTGCTGTTAATGCAATTCCTGAAAGTATTAATGCTATTTTAGAAAAAACTTCATTAACACTTGATGATATTAAATATGTAGTTTGTCATCAGGCAAATTATCGAATTATAAAAAATGTTTATAAAAAAATGAAATCTACTGAAGAAAAGTTTTATATAAATTTACAAGAATATGGAAATACATCAGCTGCAAGTATTCCGCTTGCTTTAGGTGAAATGAATGAAAAAGGAATGTTGAATCGTGGGGATAAAATTATTTGTGTTGGTTTTGGTGGTGGCTTAACCTGGGGTGCAACATTGATAGAATGGAGTTAAGAAATGAAATTAAATGAAATATTAAATATTAAATATCCTTTGATTCAAGGAGGAATGGCAAATATTGCAACTGGTGAATTTGCTGCTAGTGTATCAAATGCTGGAGCTTTAGGGCTGATTGGCGCAGGTGGTATGGATACAGCTACTTTAAAAAAGAATATTGAAATTTGCCGTAGTCTAACTGATAAACCATTTGGTGTAAATATTATGTTAATTAACCCTTGTGCTGATGAAATGGCACAATTAGTAATTGATGAAAAAGTACCGATTGTAACAACAGGAGCTGGAAATCCTGGTAAATATATTGAAGCGTGGAAAGCTGCTGGAATTAAAGTTTTACCAGTAGTACCAAGCGTTACATTGGCTAAACGTTTAGAAAAATATGATATTGATGCAATTATTGTCGAAGGAACAGAGGCTGGAGGACATATTGGAGAATTAACAACGATGGCATTAGTTCCTCAAGTTGTAACAGCGGTGAATATTCCGGTTGTTGCTGCTGGAGGAATTGCTAGTGGTAAACAACTATTGGCAGCTTATGCACTTGGGGCTTGTGGAGTGCAAGTAGGAACATGTTTACTTGCAAGTGAAGAATGCCCGATTCATGATAATTATAAACAAGCAATTATCAAAGCAAAGGATACAAGTACAACTGTAACAGGAAGAATTGCTGGGACACCAGTTAGAATTATTAAAAATAAAATGGCTAAAGAATATATCAGACGTGAAAGAGAAGGTGCTGATATGATGGAACTTGAAAAATATACTTTAGGTTCTTTAAAAAGAGCAGTTCTTGAAGGTGATATCGATACAGGTTCACTAATGGCAGGACAAGTTGCGGGAATGGTACATGAAATAAAGCCGGTAGCAACAATTATTAAAGAATTATTTGATGATTGTAATCAAGAGTTTAAAAGACTAGAAAGTGAGTTTTAAATATGAAGAGCGTAAAAATTGGTGAAATGACGCTTGAAGTACCGATAATTCAAGGAGGGATGGGTGTAGGTATTTCACTTGGAAATTTAGCAGGAAATGTTGCTTTAAATGGTGGAATGGGAGTTATTTCTACAGCTCAGCCTGGGTATAAAGCAGCGGATTTTGAAAAAAATACAGTAGAAGTTAATCGTCGTGAATTAGCTAATGAAATTAAAAAAGCTAAGGAAATTGCAGGTGGTAAAGGGATTGTTGCTATTAATGCAATGGTTGCTCTTAGTGATTATACAGGAATGGTAGAAGTTGCTGTAAAAAATAAAATTGATGCAATTATTTCAGGTGCGGGCTTACCGTTAAATTTACCTAGTTTAGTAAAAGATACTGGAATTAAGCTTGCACCAATTGTTTCAAGTGGTAAAGCAGCTAAATTGGTTTGTAAAACATGGGATCGTAAATTTAAAGTAGTACCTGATTTTATTGTTATTGAAGGTAGTGAAGCTGGGGGGCATTTAGGATTTCATGAAGCGGATGTTTTGAATAAAACTACAGCAAATTTAGCTGATATTTTTAAAGAAGTAAAAGAAACAATCCAGCCTTTTGTTGAAAAATATCAAAAAGAAATATCAATTTTTGTTGCAGGTGGTATTTATGACAGTAAAGATATTCAAAAATATTTGGATTTAGGTGCTGATGGTGTACAAATGGCAACACGTTTTATTTGTACTAAGGAATGTGATGCGAGTGATAATTATAAACAAGCATTTATTGATGCTAAAAAAGAAGATATAGAAATTGTTAAATCACCAGTAGGAATGCCAGGTAGAGCAATCATGACAAAGTTTACGGAAAGATTAAAAATAGAAAAGAAGATTCCGATAAAAAGGTGTTATAACTGTTTAGTGCCATGCGATATTAAAACTACACCATATTGTATAAGTGAGGCATTGATCAATGCAGTAAAGGGAAATCTTGATGAAGGTTTGGTTTTTAGTGGGAGTAATGGATATCGTAATGATAAAATTGTGGCAGTAAAAGAGTTAATGGATGAGTTGAAAGAGGGTCTTAAGTAATGGGTAAAATTGGATTTGTTTATGCTGGACAAGGTAGTCAAGTAGTTGGAATGGGTAAGTCATTTTATGATAATTATCAGATAGCTAAAGATGTTTTTGATAATATTGATTTAGATATTGATGTAAAAAAATTATGTTTTGAAGGTCCAATTGAAGAATTATCAAAAACAAGTAATACACAGCCATGTATGGTTAGTGTTGCAATAATTGCTACAAAATTATTAAAAGAAAATGGAGTTATACCTGATTATGTTGCAGGGTTGAGTTTAGGTGAATATTCAGCATTAAATGCAGCTGGTGTATTAACTGATAATGATGCGATTGATCTAGTTCGTTTTCGTGGTCAAGCTATGGAAAGAGCAGTTGCAGGGATAGAAAGTAAGATGTTTGCAATTATTGGTTTAGATCGTGAATTGTTGAGTGAAGCAGTTAATGAAGCTAAAGATTTAGGTTTTGTTGCAATTGCTAATTACAATTGTCCTGGTCAATTAGTTATTGCTGGAGAAGTAGAAGCAGTAACTAGAGCTAGTGAGTTAGCGTTAGAAAAAGGAGCACGTCGTGCAATTGCTTTAAATACTAGTGGTCCATTTCATACTGAATTATTAGTTTCAGCAAGTAAAGAGCTTAAAGAAAAGTTTGCTACTGTAACTTTTAATGAAATGCAAATACCAGTTGTATTTAATAGTTCAGCCAAGGAATTAGAATCTAATACTACTATTGCAAAAATGTTAGAAAAACAAGTTATGTCATCAGTTTATTTTGAAGATAGTATTCGTTATATGATTGCTAAAGGGGTGGATACAATTATTGAAATTGGTCCAGGAAAAGTATTGAGTGGTTTTATTAGAAAAATAGATAAAAGTATTAAAACGTATCAAGTTGAAGATCAGGCGTCATTAGAAAAAACATTGATGGGGTTAAAAGGAGAATAACATGAAACTAAAGGATAAAGTGGTTTTAGTAACAGGTGGAGCCCAGGGAATAGGTAAAGAAATCTGTTTAACATGTGCCCGTGAGGGAGCTAAAATAGTTGTAAATTATGTTGATTTTGGTGATAATGAAGCAATTGCTAAAGCGACCAAAACTGAATTAGAAAGCTTAGGTGCGACTGTTATGTTAGTACAAGCAAATGTTGCTTCGTTTGAAGAAACTGAAAAAATGTTTAAAGATGTTGTAAAAGAGTTTGGAAGAGTTGATGTTTTAGTTAATAATGCTGGTATTACTAAAGATGGATTATTAATGCGAATGAAAGAAAATGATTTTGATGCTGTAATTGATGTTAATTTAAAGGGTACATGGAATTGTATGAAACACGCTACTAAAATTATGATGAAACAACGTTATGGAAGAATTATTTCAATGTCTTCAGTAGTTGGCGTAATGGGAAATGCAGGTCAAGTAAATTATTCTGCTAGTAAAGCTGGAATTATTGGTATGACAATGTCTTTAGCACGTGAAGTTGGTAGTCGTGGAATTACTGTTAATGCTATTGCTCCTGGTTTTATTAAAACAGCAATGACAGATGTTTTACCTGATGATATTAAAGATAGTATGGCTAAACAAATTCCATTAGGTGTTTTTGGTGAGGTTAGTGATATTGCTAATACTGTAGTTTTCTTAGCTAGTGATGATGCAAAATACATTACTGGTCAAACTATCCATGTTGATGGTGGAATGGCAATGTAAGGAGAGATATGATGGAAAGAAGAAGAGTTGTAGTTACTGGATTAGGAACAATTAATGCAATTGGTCATAATGTAGAAGAAACTTGGAAAAGTATTAAAGACGGAGTTTGTGGGATTACAGAAATAACATGTTATGATAAAGAATTAACAAAAGTAAAAATTGCTGGTGAAGTTAAAGATTTTAATCCAACTGATTATTTAGATAAAAAAGCAATTCGTAAAATGGATCGATTTACTCAATTTGGTGTAATAGCTGCAAAAGAAGCATTTAAAGATGCTGGGCTAAAAATAGAAGATATTAATGCCGATCGCTTTGGTGTAGTAGTTTCTAGTGGGATTGGTGGTCTTGCAACAATTGAAAAAGATCATAGTAAAGGATTGGAAAAGGGATATGATCGCGTCTCACCTTTCTTTGTACCAATGGCAATTACTAATCTAGCAGCTGGAAATATAGCAATTGAACTAGGTGCTAAGGGGATTTGTACTTGTCCAGTTACAGCATGCGCTGGTGGAACAAATGCAATTGGTGATGCTTTTAGAAATATTCGTGATGGATATCAAGAAATTGTTGTTGCAGGGGGAGCTGAAGCTAGTATTACGCCACTTGGAATTGGCGGGTTTTCTTCAATGAAAGCTCTTTGTGATAACAATGATCCAGCTCGTGCATCAATTCCTTTTGATGCAAACCGAAGTGGTTTTGTCATGGGAGAAGGCGCTGGAATAATTGTCCTTGAAGAACTAGAACATGCAAAAGCTAGGGGGGCTCATATTTATTGTGAAATGATCGGTTATGGAGTTAGTTGTGATGCATATCATATCACAGCTCCTTTAGAAGATGGGTCAGGTGGTGCTAAAGCAATGATCAATGCATTAGAAGATGCTAACATCAAACCTGAGGATGTAACATATATCAATGCCCATGGTACAAGTACACCATTAAATGATAAAGGTGAAACTATGGCAATTAAAACAGCGTTAAAAGATGCCGCTAGTAATGTTGCAGTTTCTTCAACTAAAGGAAATACCGGACATTGTTTAGGAGCAGCTGGAGGTATTGAAGGACTTATTTGTGTTAAAGCAATTGAAGAAGGATTTATTCCGCCAACAATCAATTACACAACACCTGATCCACTTTGTGATTTAGATATTGTACCAAATAAAGGAAGAGAACAAGAAGTAAATGTTGCAATGTCAAATTCATTAGGGTTTGGTGGACATAATGCTACGATTGTATTTAAGAAATATGGAGAATAGAAGATGGAATTAAATAGTAATCAAATTCAAGAAATCAATCCACATCGTTACCCATTTGCTTTAGTTGATCGTATAACTGATTATGAACCTGGTCAATGGGCAAAAGGAATTAAATGTGTTAGCGTAAATGAGATGCATTTTTGTGGGCATTTTCCACAACATCATGTCATGCCTGGGGTTTTAATTGTTGAGGCATTGGCACAAGTTGGATGTATTGCAATTCTTTCTAAAGAAGAAAATAAAGGTAAGATTGCTTTCTTTGGGGGAATTAATAAATGTAAATTCAAAGGACAAGTTGTACCAGGTGATGTACTAGAAATGGAATGTGTTTTAACTAAACAAAAAGGACCGATTGGAATTGGTGAAGCAATTGCGAAAGTAAATGGTAAAGTTGTTTGTAAAGCTGAATTAACTTTTGCAGTTCAATAAAAATAGATAAAAACTACTGATAATATTGATATTTCAGTAGTTTTTAATTTAGAAATATTATTTAATTAGTGGTAACAGTTATTAATGCTTTTTTAAATATTTTAAAATCTTTGAGAAATTTTCACAAAAAATATAGTTTTCGCTTTTTATCCATGCGGGATAATTATCATAATTATTATCAACTATAAAATAACCATACATGCTGTTCATATAAATTCCTCCTTGTATAATATGTCTTATTTTTAATACAATAATATTATATAACATTACTTTAACAATAAAAGAGACAAATATTATAAAAAAATTAAGATTATTTGTGCATAATGCACAAATAATGATAAAATATTAATAGGAGATAATATAAAGTGATCTCCTAATTGTCAATTCGTGAATTACGATTCATACTTGAAATGAAAATACAATTAAGTCGATACCATAACGACAATAGTAAGTCATATGAAAAGAATATTATTTGTAGGGATGGGTGTTCATAAAAATTCATATAGTTTATGCTGTTATGATAAAGAAAGCGGTGAGATTTCAAGAGAAGTTAAAATAGCTTTAGATGTAAAATAGATTAAGAAGTATATTTAAAAAATTAAAGAAAAATCCAAAAATGTGGTTATGAAGCTGGTTGTTTAGGTTTTTCTTTATATAAAAGTCTAAAAATATTAGAAATTGATTGTGATATATTAGTACCTACAACAATGCATTTTTCATCAAAAAATAAAGTAGTTTAAACGGATAAAATGGATGCCAGAAATATCGCTGTTAATTTAGCTAATGGAACATATAAAGCTGTACATATTTTTGATGATGAAGATTTAAAAGTTAAAGAGTATATAAGAATGACTAATAGTTAAAAAAAAGAGTTAAAGAAAGTAAAACAACAAATCTTAGCTTATGTTTTAAGACTTGGCTATAACTATGAAGGTAAATCAAAATGGACTATATCTTATATTAAATGGCTAAGAAATTTAGAAATAGAGCTTATTGAAAAAGTGATATTAAATGAATATTTAGCACAATATGATTTACTAGTAGATAAAATAGAAAGATTTATATCATACAGAAAGATACGAAGAAAATGTATCTAAACTTAGATGTTTTAAAGGTGTAGATACTTTCAGTGCGATGACTATTCAAGTTGAAACATCAGATTTTAATTGTTTTCCAAATTCAAAAGCATGTACTTTTTTACTGGCCTTACATGCGGAAAATAATTAAGTGGTGAAAAGTGTAATACAACTTCATTACTAAAAGGACAAGATGCTGATGTAATTGCATATGCAAATAAAGTAGCAGAAAGATTAAAGAAAAGATATGATAGATTGATTCAAAGAAACGTTCCTTATAATAAAGCCATAGTAGCAGTTGCCAGCAAACTAGCTTGTTTCATATGAGTTATGAAGACTGGAAATATCTATTAATGAATATTTAAAAAAATTTAAAAGAAAGGAGGCGTTATAAAGTACTTTATCTAGTAATAAACAAAATGATCGATGATATAGAAGAGCTAATTTAAATAACAACAGGTCTAGTTATTTATGATACACTTTTTTTGGTAATAGTTATGCAATTATCAAGTTGCGAGAATAATTGCATAAATTTACTATTGATCCACGCTGAAAGATTATAAAACTATATTCGATGGATCATTAACCTGAGATAACCAAGCCACGAATAATAGAGTGGATTGATTATCTATCGATGATTTGTTTAGATAGCTCTTGTATGTCATTGATCTACAATTGAATATTTTAATTGTGATCGTTTTTACTTGACAGAGGTTACTTTATAACAAGTGTAATATATGGGATTTACACTAGAAGATGCTTTAAATCAAAGTCAAGAACAGTATCATTTAAAGTTACTAGCCGGACGAGATGGTTGTAGTAATGCAATCAGTTGGGTACATATGATTGAAGATACAACAATAATTCAACAGTTATGGGGTAAAGAATTAGTAGTAACGACTGGCCATGGGTTTCAAAGTGAAGAGGAACTTTTTACGCTTATTAAATGTTTAATAAAGTATAATAGTGTGGGTTTAATTATAAATATTGGTAAGTATATATTTGAAATTCCATCTACTATTGTTGCTTATTGTGATGATCATGAATTTCCTCTTTTAATAATTCCCTGGGAAGTTCATCTTGCAGATTTAATTAAAGATTTTTGTATGCGTTGTTTATACTCGGAAAAAGAAGATCGAGAAATATCTAAACTTTTTAAAGAAATTTTAACTAATAATCAAATAATTGAAGAAGTTAGACCACAATTAATGAGTGCATTTGATGTTGATGGTGATTTTCAGGTTGTCTTAATTAGAGTAGAAGGATCGGATAATTTTAATGCAATTGAAAGAAGGAAAATAGCTTTTCAAATAGAATTGTGTTTTGAAAAGATTAATAGTTCGTATGCTTTTTTTTGGTATGATGGATATTTTGTTTTAGTAGTTAATAATCTTAAAATTGATGAATTAAAAGTAATAATTAATAAAATGGATAAGCGAGCTAAAAAGCGAATTGATGATAAAAGGATATATTTGGGAATAGGGAGTCAAATGAAGGATCTTGGACAGGTTTATTTAAGTTATAAACGTGCTAAAGCGGCTGTTTTAATGGCAATACAATTTAAATCACCAATAATATTTTTTGAGGATATGGGAGTATATCAGATTCTTTTTTCAATTGAAGATAAACAAATATTAACTGAAATGTATCATCGATTATTACAACCGCTAATTGATTATGATCAAAAACATCATGGTGAATTAGAAAAAACATTATTTTATTATTTAATTTATGGGGAAAGTCAAATAGCAATGGCTAAAAATTTATATATGCATCGAAATACGATTAATTATCGTATGAATAAAATAAAGGAATTATTGAATTGCCAATTAACTACTTTTGAAGAAAAGATGCCATATATGATAT
>Bissell_p1__coassemble_828_pt1 | contig 17942 bp, 11 predicted proteins | sample Bissell_p1__metabat2_low_PE_001 | metagenome-assembled genome bin Bissell_p1 | reverse complement strand
GCAAAAATTAGAATTCTTCAAAGGAGATAAAACAGCATTAAAAGCATTTATTGATAAAGTTAGCAAATTGGATTCAACTAAGTATACTGAAACTACATGGACAGTATTCAATGATGCATTAATAACAGCAAATAGTGTATATAATAATGTTAATGCGATGCAAGAAGAAGTAAATAATACATACAGTGAATTAGTAACAGCATTTATAAACTTAAGATTAATACCAAATAAAGATTTATTAGAAGATTTAATTAATCAAGCAGAAGGGTTAAATAGTGCAAATTACACTGAGGAATCATATAAAGTATTAAATGAGGCTTTAGTTAATGCCAAAGCAGTATTTGAAAATCCAAATGCTTCACAAGTTGAAGTAAATAGTGCAAAAGATGTATTAGAAAAAGCGATCAATAGCTTAGAAAATACAACAACATCAGTAGACAACACAGTAAAAACACCAGTAAATAAAGGTGATAATACAAGTGTTAAAACAGGTGATAATAGTAGTTTAATTGGATGTGCAACATTATTATTTACAGCACTTGGTAGTGCGTTTGTAGGAATTAAAACTAGAAAAAATAAACAAGAAAACTAAGAAGTAAATAAATTTAGTGGTAATAAAAATTACCACTAAATTTTATAATTAGAGGTAGTAGATGAAAAGATTTATTAAAGAACTTAAAGAGAACCGTTTGATTATCATTATTATTTTATTAACAATTATTTTAACATCATTATTTAACGTATATTTAAAAAAAGATTACTCAAGAGTAAATAATGAAACTACAGATTTTGTTAGTGCAAAAGTCGTAGAAGTAACCAGTTCTCAAGTTGAATATGATAATAATTTAGATATTAATTTAGGAAAACAAGTGGTAAAAGTTAAAGTTTTAGAAGGTAAAAGTAAAGGTAAAGAACTCAGCATTGGTAATTATTTAACTGCTGCTCATAATATCGAAGTTAAAACTGGTTCAAGAGTAATTATTTCTGCTGATGAACCTGATGGAATAGAAGCATATTATACAGTTTATAATTTTGATCGTGAATTGGGGATGATTATTTTTACTTTGGTTTTATTTATGGCAGTTATTACTATTGGTAAATCTAAGGGATTGAAATCAATTATTGGATTAGCCTATACATTATATTTAGTAATTTTCTTATTATTACCAACAGTATTTTCAGGTTATCCGCCAATTATTATGAGTGTAATTTGTGTGATACTTTCTACGGTTGTTACATTGATGTTATTAAATGGAAATTCTAAAAAGACATATGGGGCAATAATTGCTACTGTTTTAGGGGTTGTGTTAAGTGCAATTTGTTTTTATTTAATGTCTGAGGTATTAAAAATTAATGGATTTAGTAGTGATGAGGCTGAAAGTTTAGTACTTATTAATGAAGCGACTAATTTACAAATTAAAGATATTTTATTTGCAGGAATTTTGATTTCTTCACTTGGAGCAATTATGGATACAGGAATGTCAATTGTTTCAGCTTTATTTGAGGTTTATCATCATCAACCAAATCTTACAAGAAAAGAGCTATTTAATTCTGGAATAGAAATTGGTAAGGATATGATAGGAACAATGACTAATACTTTGATTTTAGCATTTACAGGAAGTGCCTTTGTATCATTATTAGTATTATTTTCATATAATGTTGATGTACAGCAATTAATGAATTCTAACTATATAGCAATTGAATTTGTACAAGGTATTGCAGGAACTTTGGGGATAGTTTTAACCGTACCAATTGCTTCTTTGGTTGCATCTACTTTTTTAGTTAAACAAGATTAGTGATTTATTTAAAGTGATAACTAGTATGGTTTTATAGTACTTTAATAAAGTTATGATGGTAGATTAAAATAATAATGATTTAGACAACTAGAATATATTCTAGTTGTTTTTGTTTTGATTGAGGAATGCTTTATATAATAGTATAATTATTTATGTGTTTTGGAGGAAGATATGAAAGAACGAGGGTATTTTTTAACAATTTTATCTGCGATTATTTTTGGATTTACACCAATATTAGCCAAATTTACATATAATATGGGTAATAATGGCATTACTTTAGCTTTTTTTAGGCATTTATTTGTCATACCGATATTATTTATAATGATTAAATTATTAAAAATTAATTATAAAATTTCACTACAGCAATTGAAGAAAATTATTTTAGTAGGTGTAATAGGGAATGCTTTTACAGTTGCGATGTTATATACATCGTATAGTTATATTCAAGTAGGTAGTGCAACAGTATTGCATTTTCTTTATCCAATGTTTGTTTCATTGATCTGTTTTTTTTATTATAAAGAACAGTTATCAAAAACAGTAAGAATTTGTTTAGCAATTGCAAGTATTGGAATATTGTTTTTTATTGAAGGTGGAAATACTTCTTTTATTGGTTTGTTTTTAGCGTTGTTTTCAGGAATAACTTTTGCTTACTATATAGTTGGTGTTGAAAAATTAGGTTTACAGACAAATAATCCTTATGTTTTAAATTTTTATTTTGCAATTGTAATTGCTATTACATTACTGATTATTGGAATTGTTAGTAATCAATTAGTTTTAAATTTACCAATGACAGCCTATGGTTATTCATTTATAATTGCTATTTTAACTTCAATCATTGGAATAATTTGTTTACAACAAGGAATAAAATATTTAGGTGCAACAACAGCTTCAATATTAAGTATGTTTGAGCCAGTTACTAGTGTTATTTTTGGAATTATTATTTTACATGAACGATTGACAATTGTTAAAGCAATCGGTTGTTTGATTATTTTAGGGGCAGTAATTGGACTAATAGTAAGTAATTCAAAAAAGGAAGAATAATGTGTTTAGGTGTATTATATTATTAGTTTAAGAATAACTAGTGATTGTTGAAACGATTAAAGCAAATAATACTAAAATAGATGAATTTGTAGTAATTAGAATTATTAATCAACATTAGTTTGGAATAAAGAAACAGGAAAACCAATTTATAATGCAATTGTCTGGCAGTGTCGAAGAACGGCTAAAATGGTTGATAAATTAAAAGAAGATGGTTTACAACAAAAAGTTATTGAAACAACTGGCTTAATTCCTGATGCCTATTTTTCAGCTTCAAAAATAGCTTGGATTTTAGAAAATGTTGAAGGTGAAAAAAATTAAGTGATGAGGGAAAATTATTATTTGGAACAATAGATAGTTGTCTTATTTATAATTTGACAAATGGTAAAGTTCATGTAACTGATTATACTAATGCTTCTAGAACAATGTTATTTGATATTAAAAATATTTGTTGGGATGAAGAATTATTATCGTATTTTAAAATACCTAAAAATATGTTACCAAAAGTAAAAGCTTCTAGCTGTATTTATGGTTATTGTGATGAAAAATTATTTAATAAAAAAATATCTATTTGTGGAATTGCTGCTTTGAAGCAGGAGAGGTTAAAAATACGTATGGAACGGGATGTTTTTTATTGATGCATACTGGTGATAAAATGTATGCTTCAACTAAAAGATTACTTACTACAATTGTGGCTAGTGATGATAATAAAATTAATTATGGATTAGAAGGAAGGGTATTTGTAGCAAGAGTTACAATGCAATGGTTACATGATGAAATGCAACTGTTAAAAAATACAGCTGAATCAATGGATTATGCTTTGAAAGTAAAAGATAATGATGGTGTTTATTTTGTTCCTGCTTTTACCGGCTTGGCCTGTCCGTATTGGGATCCATATGCTAAAGGAACGGTTGTAGGAATTACTAGAGGAACTAATAAAGTTCATTTTATTAGAGCGGCTTTGGAATCGATAGCTTTTTAATCTGATGATGTAATTCAAACAATGATTGAAGAAACTAAAATCGATTTAAAATGTTTAAGAGTTGATGGTGGAGCTAGTGCTAATGATTTTTTAATACAATTTCAAAGTGATATTTCTAATTGTATTGATCATCGTCCTGAAATGATTGAAACAACAGCTTTAGGAGCGGCATATTTAGCAGGACTTGCAATTGGTTTTTGGAAAAGTAAAGAAGAAATAAAAAATAACTAGCTATTAAATAAAGAATTTAAACCAGTTATTGATGATAGGCAGAGAGATCAATTATTAGCTAATTGGCATAAAGCAATTCGCTAGCACTATTATGGAAAGATATCTAAAAAGAAAAGAGTATAGATTACTGATTAATAATTTATACTCTTATTTTTTTATTCCTCCATAATAAACATTTTATATATTGCTCTAATTGCGTTATTAAAATGAACATTTTTAACACCAACAATAATATTTAATTCTGAAGAACCTTGATCAATCATTTTTATATTAATATTTTCACGTGCTAAAGCTGTAAATATTTTAGCAGCAGTGCCACGGCCATCTTTCATTCCTCGACCCACGATTGCAATTAAAGCTAAATCTGATTCTAACTCAATTGAATCTGGTTGAACTGCACGATGGATACCAGATAAAATTTCTTGTTCTTTTTTGATAAAAGATTGTGTTTCAACAATGATTGTCATTGTATCAATTCCTGAAGGAGTATGTTCGTAGGAAATATTATTATTTTCTAAAACTTGTAAGACTTTACGACCAAAACCAATTTCACTATTCATCATATCTTTTTCAATCATAATTGTCGCAAAACCTTTTTTACCAGCAATTCCAGTAATTACATGATCAGGTTTATGACATGTTGTTTCAACGATCAAAGTTCCAGGATCTTCAGGATTATTAGTGTTTTTAATTTGGATTGGAATTCCTTCACTACGTACTGGAAAGATTGAGTTTTCATGAAGAACACTAGCTCCCATGTACGATAATTCTCTTAATTCTTTATATGTTATAGTTCTAATGGTTGCAGGATTTCTAACAATTCTTGGATCAGCAATTAAAAATCCAGAAACATCAGTCCAATTTTCATATAAATCAACATGTCCATTACGAGCAACGATTGATCCTGTTACATCACTACCACCACGTGAAAATGTTTTTATTTTTTTGCTACCATCATTTAATGATCCATAAAATCCAGGAATAACTGCATTTTTTACTTTACTTAAACGCTTTGATAAAATAGGATCAGTCTTTGTTTCATCATAATTTCCATTTTCATCAATGAAAATTACTTCACTAGCATCAATAAATTCAAATCCTAAATAATTAGCTAAAACAATTCCATTTAAATATTCACCACGACTTGCAGCATAATCAATCCCAACTTTTTCTAAAAATGCTTTTTTTATTACTTTAAATTCATTTTCTAAAGATAAATCTAAATTTAATTCATCGATAATATTTTGAAAACGATGTTTAATTTGATCAAATATAGTTTCAAAAGTTTTATTATCTTTTGCATTATAGGCCTGATATAACAAATCTGTTACTTTAATATCTTCGCTAAAACGTTTACCTGGTGCTGAAGGTACTACAAAACGTCTAGATTCATCACTTTGTATAATTTTTGCAACTTTTTTAAATTGAGTTGCATCAGCTAAAGATGAACCCCCAAATTTAACTATTTTTTTCATGTTTTTCCCCCTTAAAATCTCTTTAATAAAAAATAACATTTTTTTATTATTTCATCAAGTTAATTATATAAAAAGATAGTTTTAACAATTTTTAGTTAAGTAATTAATATATTACTTGAAAAATATTGACTGTTTTTGATATAAGTAAACATGGAGGAGAAAAATGGAATATATCAAATTAATAGGTATTGTTATAATTGTTGTGGGATTTGCACTAAAGTTAGACGTATTAGCTGTAGTCATTGTCTCTGGAATTGTAACAGGATTGGTATCTGGAATAGATTTTATCGAGGTTTTAAGAATATTAGGAGAATCGTTTGTGAATAATAGATTGATGTCTATTTTCTTAATTATTTTTCCAGCGATTGCAATTATCGAAAGATATGGTTTAAAAGAAAGAGCCGCATATTTAATTGGTAAAATAAAAAATGCATCAGCTGGAAAAGTTTTATGTATCTATAGTGTAATTAGATCAATTGCCTCAGCTTTAAATGTAAGAATTGGTGGACATGTACAATTTGTTAGACCATTAATTTTACCTATGAGTGAAGCATCAGCAACTGCTAGAAAGAAAGCTCCTTTAACTGAAAATGAAAATGAAAAAATTAAAGGCTTATCAGCAGCGGTAGAGAATTATGGTAATTTTTTTGCACAAAACTGTTTTCCTGCAAGTTCAGGAGTTGTTTTGATTCAAGGTACATTAGTTGGTTTAGGAATTGAAGAAGTTACTTTATCAATGATTGCATCTTCTTCTATGTATATTGCCCTTATATCTGTGGTACTTACATTTATTCAAGTACTTTGGTTTGATAAAAAGACAAAGAAAGGAGCTAAATAATGATCGATTTCTTAGGTACATATTTACCAGAGTTTTTCTATGTTTTATGTGGTTTAGTAAGTTTTAATACAGCGTACCGTGCTACTAAAAATGAAGAAGCTCGTATTGGTACCTCATTATTTTGGTTTTTATTAGGAGTTATTTTTACATTTGGAAAAATAATTCCATCTGTTGGCGTTGGTGTACTGTTGGTTTTAATGGGATGTTTAACAGTTTTAAAACAGGTTAAAATGGGTAGCTTTGTAGAATCAACACCAGAATTTAGAAAAAAAGCTAGCGAAAGAGTGAGTAATAAAATTTTTATTCCTGCTGTTGCTATTGGAGTAGTTGCATTATTATTATCGTTTATTCAATATAGCAGTGATGGAATATATTTTGTATTTAGACAAGTCGTAATTAAATTGATACCACTTAGTGGTAATGGTGATGTTGGTTTAACAGCATTAAATGGTGCGGTAATGACAGGAATTGGTTGCTTATTAGCGTTTTTATTAGCGCTTATTATATGTAAACCAAAGATGTCAGAAACTAGAGCTGATACATCACGTCTTTTAATGCAAGTAGGAGCAGCATGTTTATTACCACAATTATTAGGAGCGCTTGGAAGTGTGTTTTCCAAAGCTGGAGTAGGTGATGTTATTTCAAATATTATCTCAAGTGTTATTCCTGCTGGTAATCCTGTTATAGGGGTTATTGTTTATGTTTTAGGAATGGTTATTTTTACAATGATTATGGGTAATGCCTTTGCAGCTTTTACAGTTATTACGATTGGTATTGGTTATCCTTTTGTAATTGCTCAAGGCGGTAATCCGGCGGTTATTGGGGCTTTAGGGATGACAGCTGGTTATTGTGGAACTTTATTAACGCCAATGGCAGCTAATTTTAATATTGTCCCATGTTCAATCTTGGAGACTAAGGATCAAAAATGGGCCGTTATTAAAGAACAGTTACCAATGGCCTTAATTATGATTATTATTCATATTGTTTTAATGTTAGTTTTAGGTTTTTAGGAGGTAATGATGAAAGTATTAGTAACTGGATTTGATCCTTTTGGTGGTGAAAAAATCAATCCGGCAATTGAGTCAGTAAAAAAACTTCCTGATGAAATTGCAGGAGCAAAAATAATTAAATTAGAGATTCCTACTGTTTGTCATCAATCATTGAAAGTAATTGATGATGCAATTGTAAAATATGATCCTGATGTAATTTTATCAATCGGTCAAGCAGGAGGTCGTAGCGAAATTAGTGTTGAAAGAATTGGAATAAATATTGATGATTGTAGAATTCCTGATAATGCTGGAAATCAAATTATTGATGAACCTGTTTTTAAAGACGGACCGGCAGCATATTTTGTGAATCTTCCAATTAAAGCGATGGTTGCTAAAATAAAAGAACATCAAATTCCAGCAGCAGTATCAAATACAGCTGGTACATTTGTATGCAATCATGTTACATATGGTGTAAGACATTTAATAGAAACAAAATATCAAGGTAAAAGAAGCGGTTTTATTCATATTCCCTTTTTACCACAACAGGTAGTTGATAAAAAAAATATGCCATCAATGTCTTTAGATACAATTGTTCAAGCTCTAGTTTTAGCTATTGAGGCAATTGTTGAAATAAAAGAAGATATTAAAGTTACTGGAGGTGCTACTCATTAATGGTGAGAATTTTTGTATATGGGACATTACGTAAAGGAATGTACAATTATGATCAATATTTAAAGGATAAACAAAGTTTTAGAAAATATGGTTATATTAAAGGAAAATTAATGAGTCTTAAGGGACAAAAATATCCAGCTTTTTTACTTGAAGGAGATGATATGGTTTTAGGTGAGATTCATGAAGTTGATGATGAGTTTATTAAGGTATTAGATGTATTGGAAAGTTATTTTGGTGAAAATAATCCTAATAATGAATACAATAAAATTGTTTGCGATATTTATGATGAAAATGAAATGATAATTGAACAAATTCCGGTTTATGTTTATAATGATAAAAATGAGGATAATGCTAAGTTGTTGGATAAAGAAATTGGAAATGATTTCGTTAAGTATTTTTTTAAAAAGAGCTAGTAATCGCTCTTTTTTGATTATATACTAATATATTAGGAGGAAATATATGGAAGATTATGTAATTGAATTTGCTAAAAAAATATTAGCTATTGATAGTCCTACAGGATATTGTAAAGATGTAATTGAATTTGTTAATGAAGAGGTAAAGAAGTTAGGTTATCAAACTTCAATGAATAATAAGGGTAATTTATTTATTCATGTAAAAGGGAAGAGTGACAAAACAATTGGATTATGTGCTCATGTTGATACTCTTGGTTTAATGGTAAGAAGTATCAAGGAAAATGGTGACTTAGCTTTTACTAATATAGGAGGGCCAATTATTCCTACTCTAGATGGGGAATATTGTCGTGTTATTACTCGTGATAAAAAAGTGTATACGGGAACAATTTTAAGCGATTATCCAGCAGCGCATGTATATGAAAAATCGAAAACAGCAATTCGTAAGTGTGAAAATATGCATATTCGTTTAGATGAAATTGTTAAAAATAAAGAAGATGTGGCAGCGTTAGGAATTGAAAATGGTGATTTTATTGCAATTGATTCTAAAACAGTATATACAGATAGTGGTTTTTTAAAATCTAGATTTTTAGATGATAAGTTAAGTGTTGCTTGTTTAATAACAGTTTTAAAGGTATTAAAGGAAAAGAATATTGTTCCAAGTAATAATGTAATTATGATAATTTCAACTTATGAAGAAGTTGGTCATGGAAGTTCAAGTATACCTGAAAATATTAGTGAATTGGTTGCGGTTGATATGGGATGTATTGGCGAAGATTTATCATGTAGTGAATATGATGTAAGTATTTGTGCCAAGGATTCAAGTGGACCATATGATTATGAAATTGTTTCTAAGTTTATTGAACTTGCTAAAAGTAATAATTTAAATTATGCTATTGATATTTATCCTTTTTATGGAAGTGATGTAAGTGCTGCTTTAAGAGGTGGTAATGATATTAAAGGAGGATTGATTGGACCAGGAGTTCATGCTTCACATGGTATGGAGCGCAGTCATAAAATGGCTATTGATAATACAATTAAACTTATTTTAGCTTATTTACAAGATTAAAGTAGGGGGGTGTAACACATTATTTTAATGTGTTGCAGTCTCTTTTTTTTATGATGAGAATTTTTAAAGATATGATAATATTGTATAAGTAATGAAGTGCGTTTATTAAAAATGACAAAAGTGTTTTAAAAAATACAAATAGAATAGCTTGATAAAGTCATATTCATCAAGTATCATAATAATAGAAAGGGTTTACACTAGATGAAAAGGAGATGATAAAAACAATAATAGATAAAATTTTTAACCATTAAAATAATCAAATATGTACGCTAAAAAACGTCATTAAATATGGAGGGAAATATGAAAAAGAAAATAAGTGTTCTTTTCTTAACATTAATGATGGTTGTTGGGTTGTTGCCACTTTCATCAATTAATGTTAGTGCACAGGAATCAGAACTAATTATTAATGACTCTGAAGTTGGTCAAGAATTACATCAATTCAATTACCAAGGAAATTGGGGAACAAGTGAAGGGTATCCAGATCGTTTCTATGGTGGAGATGAACATTGGTTTAATTTCCAACGTTATACTCAAGGGGATCCCTTACCAAGTTATGAAATTAAATTCAAAGGAACTGGTATTGAATTATATGGTGAAAAACAACCTCAATTAGGTATTTACAATATCTATTTGGATAATGAAAAAATTGATACAGTTGATGCTTATAGCGCACAAAGAGTAGCAAGTGGAAAAATTTATTCAAAAACAGGTATTGAGTATGGAGAGCATACTTTAAAAGTAGAATTATCTAACACTAAAAATTCTTCATCATCAGCATGTGATGGAGAAGTAGATTATGCTAAGGTATTAGGAGTACAAGAAGAACAAACTGATAATTTTGTTTCTAAAATCGAAGATAGTGATGTAACAAGTGCTGATGATTTATTTAAATTTAAATATACAGGAGCTTGGACGGCAGGAACAGGAAGCAGTGGTTTTTCAAATGGAGATGAACATTATGCACATGCTGGTGATTATTTTGAAATCACATTTATTGGTACTAAAGTAGAAATTTATGCTACATTAGACAGGGGTCACGGTGTTTATGATGTGTTTATTGATGGTAAAGCAGCAGGAACAGCCGATGGAACTACAACAGGTGGACGTGTTAATCAACAATTAATTTATGGATCTGAAGAATTATCAGATGGACAACATACAATTAAAGTTATGTTACCAGAAGGTGCTAGTGGAGCAATTCAAGTAGACTTTGCAAAGGTTTATCATGGACCAATTGCACCTACAGGAATTTCATTAAGTGAAACAGCTATTCGTTTAGAAAGTGGAATGACTAAACAAATTACAGCTAAAGTATTACCAGGTATTGCAACTAATAAAGATATTGTTTGGCAAAGTGAAGATGAAAATGTTGCCACTGTAGATGAAAATGGACTTATTAGGACTGTTGGTAATAAAGAAGCTGAAACAACTATAACTGCTACAGTTAAAGGTACTGATGTGAGTGCAGCTGTAGCTGTAAAAGTAGTGCCAGCTGTAGAATATTTATCTGCTACAGTAGGTAATGTAAATGCTTTAAATACTCAAGAAGATTATAATGATTTAATTGCTGCTTATGAAGATAGCTGGAAAGATGTGGCTTGGAAAGGTGATGTCTTAAATTCTAAGATTGTTACTTGTACAAGAAAAGCAGTACATAATGCTAAAATCACTGCTAGTGATTTTGTAAATGGAAGTGCTGTTATTTCATCTGACAATGTTGAAATCAAATGGTTAAAAGAAATTAACGCTAATATTGGTCGTGGAAATTCTTCTGCACCAGTTAAACCATTCCCAGATGTAATTTATAAAGGCGGAAGTTTAGATATTGAAGCTAATAAAGTACAGCAAGCTTGGATTAATATTAATGTACCAAAAGATGTACAACCGGGAGTATATAAGGGAACAGTAACTGTAACTGCAGATGAACTTGAAACACCTTATGTATTCAATTATGAATTTGAAGTATTGAATTTAGTACAACCTGAAACAAGTGAAGTGGGTACAGAAATTCAAGTATGGCAACATCCATTCTCAGTTGCAAATCATTATTTAGGATTAGGTTCTAAACCATCTGGAGGAATCTCAAATGAATTAGCAAATGATTTCTATTTTACAGAAAAACATTTTAATTTAATGAGAGCTTCAATGGAAGAATATCGTGATTTAGGTGGAAGAGACGTTGTAGCAAATATTGTTGAAGAAGCATGGAATCATCAATCATATTACAATGATCCATCAATGGTAAAATGGACAAAGAAAGCTGATGGAACATTTGAATTTGATTATACATGGTATGATGCATGGATCAATTTCCAAGTTGAATGTGGCGTATTGGATCCAGAAAATGGTATTGGACAAATTAAATGTTATAGTATTGTACCATGGAACAACCAAATAGCATATTATGATGAAGCAACTGGCCAAACAGTAAAAAAATCATATAGACCAGGAAGCGCAGACTGGAAAGAAATTTGGGGAATCTTCTTAACAGATTTCATGGAACATTCAAAAGCCAAAGGATGGTTTGAAATCACTTATATTTCAATGGATGAAAGAGGATTAGACCAATTAGAACCTGCAGTAGAAATGATTGAATCAATCACAGATGTAGAAGGAAATCATTTCAAGATTTCATCAGCATTAAACTATGCAGCACCAGAATATTATGACTTTACAGATAGAATTAATGATATTTCAATTAATCAAGGAAATGCTGCTAACGTAAAACAAATGCAAGCATTGTCACAACATCGTCAAGAAAGAGGATTAACAACAACAATTTATACTTGTACAGGAGATTATCCAAGTAGCTATACAATTAGTGATCCTGCAGATAATTATTGGACAATGTGGTATTCAATGACTACTCAAACAGATGGATTCATGAGATGGGCATGGGATAACTATGTATATAATATGCATGAAAATATCAGTTATCGTTATTGGGAACCAGGAGATGGATGGTTCATCTATCCAATTGAAAAAGAAGAATTAGATGAAAACTTTAATGCATCATTCTACAGTACACCAAGATATGAAATGCTTAAAAAAGGAATTAGAGATGTTAATAAAGCAAAATATCTAATGGAACAATCAGAAGAATTAAAAGAAAAAGTTAATGAATTAACTGGTTCAATAAAAACACCAAACGGAAAAGGTTCATATGGAAGTAAAGTACCAGCAAGTGAAGCTGATCGTCAATTGGTGTATACAGAAGTAAATAGAATGAAAGAAGGAATTATTGATCTTTCAAGAGAATTATTAAATACAACTCCAGAAACAGTGAATAAAACTGCATTAGAAGCTGCAGTAACAACAGCTAAAGCTCTTAAAGAACAAGGAGCATTGGATAATGTAGTTCCTGTAGTAGTAGCAGAATTTAACGTTGCACTTGCAGAAGCGCAAACAATTTTAGCTGATCCAAATGCTGATCAAGCAACTGTTGATGCATCATTCTTCCGTTTAGCAAAAGCTATTCAAATGGTTGACTTTGTAAAAGGTGATAAAACAGAGTTAGCAAAATTAATTGAAGAATATAGTAAACTTAAAGAAGAAAATTATACTACAGATTCATGGAAAGTATTTAAAGATGCATTAGATGCAGCAATCGTTGTTAATGAAGATGAAAATGCATTAGAATATGAAGTACAAGAAGCTTTAAATAACTTAAAAGATGGATATGCACAATTGGTTGTAGTAGCAGATAAAACTGCATTACAGGCTATGGTAGATAAAGTTAATGGATTAGATAGTAAATTATATACAGAAGCATCATGGGCAAAACTTGCTAATCCAATGAAAACTGCTCAAGCAGTATTAGATAATCCAAATGCAACACAAGCAGAAGTAAATGCTGCTTATGAAGCATTGGTAAGAGCATATCTAGAATTGAGATTAATTCCTGATAAGAGTTTATTAGAAGATTTAATCAATAAAGCTAATGGATTAAATGTTGCAAATTATACAAAGGCATCATATGGTGTATTAAAAGATGCATTAGAAGATGCTAAGGCAGTATTTAATGATCCAAATGCAACACAGACTGAAGTAGATAATGCAAAAGATGTTTTAGCAAAAGCAATGGCAAACTTAAAAACAGTAAAAGCACCAGTAAATAATGGTGATACAACAGTAAGTGTAAAAACAGGTGATGAAAGCTTAGTTGGAATGTTTGCAGGAATTGCTTTATTAAGTGTTGCTGGATATGCATTATTAAGAAGAAAAGAAGATTAATATGATATAAAAGAAGCTGTAATAACATGAGTTGTGAAAACAGCTTCTTTTAAGTGTGTCATGCATGGCATATAGCTAAAGACAAGGTATCCATCGTAAGGTGTGAATAAGTAAAAGTCGCACGCTTCGTTTTTAAGAGGGTGAAGCGCTGTTAAAGCTTTCCTATCCGACAGTGATGATGATAATTGTAATGGTTATCTAACAAAGATTATTACAAATCTATAAACTTATGAAATGCCGTGTAGGTAATCTCGCACACGGTGTTGTGAAAGGGGCAAAAGATTTTGATTCTTAGCCCCTATTTCGCTTGTTTGCAAATATTTTTATGTGATATGTAATGGTAATATTATTATAATAAAAAGTATTTAAATGTATGCGCTTACTCTGTATAATATATTATAGATACTTGTTTAATTTGAGTTGGAGGTGATAGTTATAAATATGGATTGTGATTTTTTAGAGTAGAAATTTAAAATGTAGGAGGGATAAAGGAGAAAGGTAAGAAAATTTTAGTAGCTGATTTTATGTTTTTATAATATTTATTGGACAGGTATAATATATGGTTTATAAAGGGAAGGAAATAATTATAATTAATTACTATATTTTTATTTATTGAAAAGTGTAAATGATAAAGGAAAGTTTTTATATAATTAAAATAAAAGATTATAAAAAGTTAATAATAGTTGGATGTTAAAAATAGATACTAATAATTAAAATAAGATTTATTGCTTTAAAACTTGAGCCAATAGTTTAAAGTACTGGGTTTTATGAATGATTCATTGTTTGTATTAGCAATAAAGGTTATCGTGAAAATATGAACAAGATCATAACTAACTAGTGAAAAGGGGTGTGTGAATATGAGAAAAAAACTGTTAGTTATAAGAAAAGTATTTGTAATTGTTTTATCTGTTTTTATGATTATGATAGGAATACCTCAGGTTAAAGCAACTTCAGATTATATGGAAATAATTGTAAATGATGCTGAGGTAGGAGATGATGTTAACCAATTTACATTTAGTAATGGCTGGGTTCATGAGGGAGGCTATCCTGATTTGTTTGAAGGTGGAGATGAGCATTGGACAACTAAAGCGGTTTTTGGTGAGAATTATCCTTCATTTTCTTTGAAGTTTTTAGGGAATAAAGTTACATTATATGGTCATCGTGTTAATGATGGTTGTATTGGAGATGTTTATATTGATGATGTAAAAGTAGATACAATTGATTTTTATCGTAATGGTAGACTTAATAAGGATGTTTTATATCAAAGTCCTGATTTGGAAAATACTTTACATACAATTAAAGTTGTATTAAATGGGGATAGAAATGAAAATGCTGGAATGAATTATGAAGCAGCAATTGATTATGCGTTGATTCAATGTGAAAATATGGATTATCCAGCTACAGGGATTCAATTAAGTGATGCTAAGTTGAGATTAGAAGAAGGCATGCAAAAATTAATTACAGCCAAAGTTCTTCCATCTTATGCAACACAAGTACCTGATATTATTTGGGAAAGTGAAGATCCATCAGTTGCCAGTGTTGATCAAACCGGATTAATCAAAGCAGTAAATAGTGGAACAACTTCGGTTGTTGCACGATTAGAGGGTACTGATATTTCTAATAGTGTAGTAGTTTCTGTGGTACCTTGTATAAATGAAATAACGGCAATAGTTAGTGATAATAATAAACATGCTTATCCTGAACGATATTTATCTTATTTAAATGATTTGTATGATAAGGATTTATCTTCTTTGCAAACGTGGACAGGGTATGCTTGGAGAAATGATGAAGTAACTAGTCGAATAGATATTTTTTCAAAATCTAAAGGCTATAAAGATGTTAGGTTGGTGGCTAATGATTTTGTTGATGATGAAGGAAATATAATTAGTAAAGAAAATATTAAATTTACTTATATGGATAAAGTTATTGCTCATACATCTAACCAGGAAATTTTTGATGTTATTTCTCATGAAACTTCTAGAGATTTAGAAGCTAATCAAATGTATGCTGCGTGGGTTGCTATAACAGTACCTGAAGATGCTAAAGCCGGTGTTTATACATCAAAATTATCGTTAGTATCAAATGAAGAAGTTTTGTCGGAATTTACATATCAAATTGAAGTTTTAAATCTTGTAGTACCAGAATTACAATCACAAATTGAATTGTGGATGTATCCATATAGTTCAAATCGTTATTATTCTGGTTTATCATCTAGTGAGTATTTTGGAACTGATATTACTGATTTGTATTATGTTCATTTAGATGATCAATATCAGGCTGGATTAGAAAGTCAATTAGAACTTTATAGAAAAATTGGTGGGGATGCAATTACTGTTACAGTAGTAGAAGATGCATGGAATAGTCAAACACACGATCCATATCCATCTATGGTGAAGTGGACACGCAAAGCTGATGGAACATTTAGTTTTGATTATACAGATATGGATAAATGGATTGAATTATGTATGAAGCATGGTATTAATAAGCAAATTAAAGCATTTTCGTTATCATGTTGGGGTAATCGTATTACATACTTTGATGAAAAATCAAATCAAGTGATTTTTGAAACCCCTGCTACTAACTCTGAACGTTGGAAGGAATTGTGGACAATCTTTTTACAAGATTATGTTAAGCATATGGATGAAAAAGGTTGGTTTGATATTACTTATATGTCCATGGATGAACGTCCGCTTTCAGAAGTAATACCAGTATTGGATTTAGTGGAATCGGTAAAAAATAAAGATGGGAAATCATTAAAGACTTCGGTTGCAGTTTTTAATTATGAAACAGAGCCAGTTTTTGATCGAATAGATGATTTATCATTTGCAATTTATGTTGGATCTCAAGATAAAGCAAAAGAAATTACAAAGCAAAGAAAAGAAAAAGGCCTAATGACAACAATATATACATGTGGTGGGCAAAACAGTGCAATATTGAATAATCCAGGTGAAAGTACTGCTTCTATTTATGAAAGTTATAAAGATGGAACACAAGGATTTTTACGTTGGGCATTTGACTCTTTTAATGCAGATCCACTTATTACATCTCAACATGATTTATTTGCAGCAGGAGATTTGTATTTGATATATCCTGATTTAAGAGATGCGAATTATATTGCGCAATCTACACCGAGGTTTGAAAAGCTTGTTGAAGGAGCTAGAGATATTGAAAAATTACGTTATTTAACTAATAATTATGATTGGATGATTGAAGATATTGAAGGTGTGGTTAATAAATTGGGCTATGATATTCCAGCAGCCCAGAATTTGATTAATAAATTATCTAAACAAGCGCTTTATGGACCAATTATTCCTTCGATTTCTATTAATGAAAAAGATGTAGAATTATTCGAAGATGAAACAATCCAATTAACAATTTCAACTACTCCAGATGATTTATTGGATAATGTGTTAAGAAAAACAGAAATATTGAATGATTTTGATTCAAAAATCACATATTCAGGTACTTGGAGTACTGATGAAGGATATCCAAATTTATTCTATAATGGTGATGATCATTGGTGTGCACCTAATGAAAATAATGCAGGTGATTATGGCTATGAGTTTGATTTTTATGGTGATAGTTTTGCAATTATTGGAAATTTAGAATATTTAAATGGAAAGTTTGATATATATATTGACGATAATTATACAGCAACAGTTGATGCATATTCTGATGGTAGAGTAGTATTTTCTCGATTGTATGAAAGTGATTTATTAGAATTAAAAACTCATCACGTTGTAGTTAAGGGAAATGGAACAAAAAATGCAGCTTCTACAGCATATAATATGCAGTTAGATTATATTGAAACTTATATTCATGAAAAATTAGTGTGGACAAGTAGCGATGATCAAATAGTATCGGTAGAAGATGGTTTATTAACAGCTAATAAAACCGGTGAAGCAAATATTACTGTTACAGGTGGAGAATATAGTGATACAATCAGTGTTAAGGTAAAAGCTAAAGCAAACAAAACAGCTTTAAAGATTGCACTAGATTTAGCTAATGCAATTACTGATGAAGATTTAAAAGATATAATACCAGCAGTAGCTGATGAATTCAAAGCGGCTAGAGATGAAGCTAATGCAGTATACAATGATACAAGTGCAACACAGGCAGAAGTAAATAATGCATTCGATCGACTTGCTAGTATTATGCAAAAATTAGAATTCTTCAAAGGTGATAAAACAGCTTTAAAGGCATTCATCG
>Bissell_p1__coassemble_803_pt1 | contig 18414 bp, 3 predicted proteins | sample Bissell_p1__metabat2_low_PE_001 | metagenome-assembled genome bin Bissell_p1 | reverse complement strand
TCATGCAAAAATTAGAATTCTTCAAAGGAGATAAAACAGCATTAAAAGCATTCATCGATAAAGTTGCAGGATTAGATTCATCTAAATATACTAAAACTACATGGACAGCATTTGAAGCAGAATTAACTGAAGCTAGTGTTGTATATAATGATGAAAATGCAATGCAAGAAGAAGTAAATACAGCTTACAGTGAATTAGTAACAGCATTCTTGAACTTAAGATTAATTCCTGATAAGAGTTTATTAGAAGACTTAATCAATAAAGCAGAAGGATTAGAAAGTGCAAATTATACCAAGGCAACATTTGATGGATTAACAAAAGCCTTAAATGAAGCCAAAGTAGTATTTGATAATCCAAATGCCACTCAAGAAGAAGTAGATAATGCAAAAGATATATTGGTAAAAGCAATAGCAGGATTACAAGCTAATCCAAGTACACCATCAAATGTAGATAACACAGTAAATAATGTTAATACAACAGTAAGTGTAAAAACAGGTGATGAAGCACTAATAGGAACATTAGCAGGGCTTGCATTATTAAGTGTAGCTGGATATACAGTATTTAGAAGAAAAGAAGATTAATTAAAAATAAATATTATAAAATAAGAGATTTCAAAATTATGTGATAATAGTTAAGAAATCTCTTTTTTATTTTAAATATAAATCCTTTGAATAAGGGTTAGATTAAAGTGTATAAATTTGCTAATTATTGTAAAATTTTACTAATTGATTTGTGTTATAATTTAATTAGATAAATTAGTGTAAAATATATTTGATATTACTGCAATGAAAATTTGTAGTGTTATATGCGATTTACTTATATTAAAGAGTTATGTAAAAGGGAAGAAGGGATAGAGAAATGATATTTTACTAATATAAGTATTTTGGCTTTGAATATAATTGTTATGACATAGAATATGAATGATAGAAGGGAAAATATGAAGATGCTAAGAAAAATAATCAAATGTTTAGTGACTTTAGCGATGATTATTGGATATGTATCTATTGATGTTAGAGCAATTGAAAATAATGATTTACAAAATGTTGCCTTAAATAAAACAACTCTTGCTAGTAATGGTAATTCTTCACGTGCTGTTGATGGAGATAAAAGCACTTATTGGGATGGTGGCTTATATCCAAGTGAATTATTCGTAGATTTGGGAGGATATTATGATATATCTAAAATAATTGTAATCCCTTATTATGCAGGAAGTCGTTATTATCATTATGAAGTTTATATTAGTGTTGATGGTGTTAATTATGAAAAAGTTGGGGAGAAAGCTGATAATACTGTGCAAACTTCAGATGGGGAAACATATTCATTTGAAACAAAAGTTGCTAAATTTGTTAAAGTTAAAATGAGTTATAATTCTGCAAATACAAGTGTGCATATTAATGAATTAGAGGTGTATGGAGTTGAAAATACTGAATATCAACCACCAGAATTTCCAACAACTGACCCTAATGATCCAGATAATATTGCTTTTGGTAAACCAACTAGATCAACAACTAATGAAAGTTTTTCATCTTTGGTAGTTGATGGTCAATCTACTACATCGTGGAGTGGAGAAGATTATCCAAAATATGTTGATGTGGATTTAATGGATAATTATGATATTTCTAAAATCAAAGTATACATGCCACAAGGGAGTGTAAAGTTTGCTTATACTCTTTATGGTAGTGTTGATGGTGTTCATTTTGAAAAACTCGCAACAACTGATATTAAAGAAAGTAGCGAGGATGGCGATGAATATGTTTTTGATGATTTAGTTACTTATCGTGTAATTCGTGTAAATGTAATTGGTAACTCAAATGGTGAAGGAGCAAATTCACAAATTTCAGAAATAAAGGTTTATGGAAATGAAAGTAATTTAGAAACTGTTGAAACACGGACTGATTTAGGAATTGAATCATATACTACGTGGCTATTAGAAAATTATAATGTTGATGTTGCAAAGATTTCTGATGAAAATGGTCATTATAATATCAAAGATACATTTGGTAATGAAGATGTATTTAAAGAAGTTGAAGGTGTTATTTCAAGAATTTTAGGGGAACAATATATTGATTGGTTTACATTTGAGATAGTACCTAGCAGTAATGGAAAAGATTATTATGAATTATCTAGTCAAGATGGTAAGGTTCATATTAAAGGTAATGAAGGAATTTCTTTAACATCAGGATTAAATTATTTTTTAAAGTATTATTGTAATGTACATGTTTCACAACAAACTAAACAAGTAAAAATGCCTGACAGTATTCCAGAAATAAAAGAAACAATTCATAAAGAATCTCCATATGAAATACGTTATGCGTATAATTATTGTACATTATCTTATACAATGCCATTTTGGGGTTATGATGAATGGCAAAGAGAATTAGATTATTTTGCTTTAAATGGGGTGAATTTAATCTTAGATACTACCGCAACAGAAGCGTTATGGGTAGAATATTTACAAAATTACGGATATGATATTGAAGCTGCAAAAGCATTTGTTTGTGGTTATGCATATAAAGCTTGGTGGTTAATGGGAAATTTGGAATCATATGGTGGTCCAGTTAGTGATGAATGGATAATCGATACAGTGGAAATGGCCCGAGTTAATCAGCGTAAAATGACAGTTCTTGGAATGCAACCTTGTTTACAAGGATTTATGGGAGCAATGCCAGAAAACTTTGCAAATGTTGCTAATGAAACACTTGTTGAGGATTATGGATTTGAAGATATTCATTCATATATGGTAGCGCAAGGTGATTGGTCTGGATTTACACGTCCGCCAATTTTGAAAACTACTTATGATGGATATAATGCTCTAGCAAGTAAGTTTTATGAAGTTCAAGAGTATATTTATGGACAAATTACTGATTATTATGCTGGAGATTTAGCACATGAAGGAGGAATTATTCCACCTGATTTAAGCAAGCCTGAGATGTCAGCACATATTTTAAAACAAATGATGACTTATGATTCAAAGGCTGTTTGGGTTATTCAATCATGGCTTTCAAATCCAAATGCTGAAATCTTAGAAGGATTTGGTGAAAATAAAGAAGAACATGTTCTTGTTTTAGATTTAGATGCAACCGAAAATCCTCATTGGAGTAATACAACAAATTGGAATGGAAAAGAGTTTGGTGGAACTTCATGGGTATTTTGTATGTTAGATAATTATGGTGGTAGAACTGGAATGCATGGTGAACTTGAATATTTAGCGACTCAAATTACTAAAGCTAATCAAGAATCTGATCATATGAAAGGGATTGGAATTACACCAGAAGGAACACTTTTAAATCCAGTAAATTATGATTTATTCTGGGAAATGGTTTGGGAAACTGAACCTAAAGATACTAAAGCATGGTTAAAAGATTATATTACGCGAAGATATGGTGAATTTTCTGAAAATTCATGGGGAGCTTGGCAGATTTTATTATCAACGGCTTATGGAGCAAATAATGATGATGGTAGTGCTAAATATCATACAGGAAATGTTAATTGCATTACTAATATGCGACCATCATTTGATCCAGAGATAGTTATTGGAGATTACGAATTGATGTATGATCCAATTAAGTTTGAAGAAGCAACTAGTTTATTGATGCAAGATTTTGATAAGTTTAAAGATAACGAATGTTATATTTATGATGTAGTGGATATTTTGCGTCAAACTTTAGCTAATAGTCAAGTTGAATTTTTCTCACGAATAGTTGAAGCTTATAATGCAAAAAATCATGAAATTTTTGAAAAATATCGTGATAAATTGTTAAATAGTATTTTATTAATTGATGAAATTGCAGGTTTTGAGGAAGATTCATTATATGGAACATGGATTTCTAAAGCAACTAATTTCTACAACGATGAAAGAAATAGTGGTACATATGATGATTATGCCAAAGATATGATGATTATTAATGCTAAAGCACTTGTTAATATTTGGAGTTCAAAAACATTACAAACTTATGCTCATCGTCAATATAATGGTTTAGAAAGAGATTATAACTATCCAATGTGGAAATTATGGTTAGATCGACTTGAAGAAGCAATGGCAACTGGAAATTATGTTGCCCCATCAAGCAATAAAGATTATTTCAATATTGGTTGGGATGTAGTTATTAATGATATTGAATATCCAACAGATGTTAAAGTAGCAGATGGTAATAGTTCATATCGTGGACTTAAAGATATTTATTTAGAAATTTGTGATGGTTACTTAACTGGCCAAGCTCAAAAAGATACTATTATGGATGAAAATATTGCACCAGATGGTGTGGCTTATGGTGATAGTGTGTTAGGTAGCTATGTTGCTAGTAATCTAAATGATAATAATTTAGGTTCTATGTGGATTGCAGAAAGTAATAAAGTACCAGTTAGTGCGGGAGTTCGTTTTAATCAAAAGCAAGAAATCTATGGATTGCAACTTGTTTTTGAAACAAGATCACCTTTAGGAAGCAATGTAATGAACTTCTATATTGAAATGAAAGATCAAAATGGTAATTGGAATAAAGTATACAGTGGACAGAGTTATAATGCAGAAACACAATCATATACGATTGATATTCCTTTAGGTTCACCGATAATTAGTGATGATGTTAAAATTACATATGAAAGTAATGGTGGAATATATCCGGCATTATGTGAAATGAAAATATATTCAAGTAAAGGTATTCAATTAATTGGTGGAACAACAATGTTTATCACTGATGATACTTTGAATGGTGTACCTGATGATATTACTGTTGCTGATTTACTAGCAAACTTATATGTGGGAAGTGGTACATTACAATGTATTAAAGATGGAACTATATTAAGTGAGGCAGATAAAGTTACAGATGGAACAGTAATTCAACTAGTTAAAGATGGTAGTGTAATTGATGAGTTAACAGTTTTACTAGCAAGTAATTTAGTTACTCAATTAGATAATTTACTTAAAGAAGCCAAAGCAATTGATGAAAAAACTTATTCTAAATTAAGTTATCAAGTTTTACTTCAGGCAATTGATCAAACACAAGCAGTATTAGATGATGTTAATAGTGATAGTAAAGATTATAAAGAAGCAATTACATTATTAAAAAATGCTATTAATAATTTAGTAAATATTAAAGTCTTAGAAGCTAATCTAAAAGAAATTGAAAATGAAGATAGTAGAGAATATCTTGAAGAATACTATGCTAAGTATCAATCATATTATCAACAAGCAAAAGAAATTTATAATAACATAGATACTGCTACTAAAGATGAAATTTATCAAGCAATAGGTTATTTAGAACTTGCAAAAAATTATTTAATTCATGATAATAGCGCTAATGTTGCACCTTTAGGACAGGCATATGCTGATAATGAGTTAATGAGTTCATATGGAAAAGAAAAAATTAATAATAATAATTTTGAAGATTGTTGGGTAGCCAATTCTAAAACTAATTTACCGGTTTCAGGAGGAGTAACATTAGATCAACCATATGCAGTTAATTATATTAAAGTTGCTTTTGAAGAAAATGGTTATCGTAATACACAACTTGGATTCAATGTTTCAGTTCAAGATGAAAGTGGTAATTGGTCAACTGTATATACTAATACAACTGGGGCTAAAACTGGTTATACATTTATCATTGATATGAATGATAAAGTAATTAAGGATGTTAAAGTAACAATTACCTCATATGCAACTGAAGCAGGATCGCCTTATCCAGGTGTCGCTGAAATTGAAGTATATCAAACTAGTGATAATACAAAGTTAAAAGAAATTTTGGATTTAGTAAATGAAAAAATTGATGATGGCTATGATAAAGACCATACAACAACAGATAGTTGGAATACTTTTGAAGAAGTATACAAAGATGCTAAATTAATGTGTAAAAAAGATACGTATTCACAAGTAAGTATTGATGAAACAAGTGAATTATTAACTCAGGTTTTAGATCGATTAGTATTAAGAGGAGATGTAACAAAACTAAGTGAAGCAGTAAAAGACTGTGAAGAATTAAAAGAAGTAGATTATACACCAGCAACTTGGCAGGAATTTAATGATAAATTAACAGTTGCTAAAAATATTGTTTTAGATAACAGTAATTCAAGTCAAGAAGATGTAGATGATGCACTAGAAGCATTATTGATTGCTAAAGCTGCTCTAGTAAAAGTAGCTGATAATAAAACAGCGTTAAAGATTGCACTAGATTTAGCAAATGACATCACTGATGAAGATTTAGCTAATGTCGTACCAGCAGTAGTTGATGAATTCAAGGCAGCAAGGCAACAAGCTAATGATGTCTATAATAATGCAGGTGCAAGTCAAGTAGAAGTAAATAATGCTTTTGATCGTCTGGCTAATGTAATGCAGATGTTAGAATTTGTAAAAGGTGATAAAACTGTATTAAAAGCATTCATTGATCAAGTAAGTACTCTAAAAGCTGAAGATTATCGTGAAGCAACATGGACATCTTTTAAAGAAGCTTTAGAAAAAGCAAATAAAGTATATACAAATGATAATGCAATGCAACCAGAAGTAAATGAAGCATATACTAATTTAGTAACAGCATTCTTGAATTTAAGATTAATTCCAGATAAGAGTTTATTAGAAGAATTAATCAATCAAGCAGAAAGGTTAAATGCTGCTAATTATACAAAGGCATCATATGCTCAAGTAATAGATGCTTTAGGTGGAGCAAAAACAGTATTTGATAATCCAGAAGCAACACAAGTAGAAGTAGACAATGCAAAAGATGTATTGACAAAAGCAATTGCTGGATTACAAACAGTAACAACTGATAATACAGTAAAAACACCAGTAAATAAAGGTGATACAACAAGTTTAAAAACAGGTGATAAAAGCTTAGCAGGATTGTTTGCAGGGTTTGCGTTATTAGGTTTAGCTGGAATTGGATTAATAAAAAGAAAAGAAAATTAATAATTAATAAGAGATTTCAAAAACTATCGTAATAGTTAAGAAATCTCTTTTTGATATGCCACGCATGGCATGAAACTAGGTGGTGAAAGTCCACTGTGGGGGTTTCGTACTACTAACCACTAGCCAAAGAGTTAGAAAAATACATTAGGGCTGGATAAATTATTACAGGATAGCCAACATGGATAAATATTTAAAGAAAATAAACTCGTGGATGAGAAGAAGAATACGAATGATATATTGGATAAGATGGAAATTAGTGAAAACGAAGTATAGAAATTTACAAAAGTTTGGTATCAACAAAAGAAAGGCATTGGAATGGGCAAATACAAGAAAAAGCCACTAGCACACAGCCAGTAGCTTTATACTCTCTAGAACACTTACAAATGAAAGATTAAAAAGATATAGATTTATAAGTGCGCTAGACTATTAAAATTCTATAAACTTATGAAACGCCGTGTAGGGAACCCTATATACGATAGTTGTAAAAGGGACGAAAGATTTTAATTCTTAGCTCCTGTTCGCTTGTATTTTAAATATAAATCTTAAGAGGGTGAAAGATTAAATTTAAGTACAACTTGAATTAGGTTAAATTAAATTTTAGAAAAAGGGTAAGGTGTGATAATGATTAATGAAATAACTAAGATATTGAAAATAGAAGGCTAGTCTTATTGTTAAATAATAGTGTTTTTGAAAATGATTTTAAAGATTGAATATACAATAATGGTTCTAGAATGAGTATAATTAATTATTAATATTATAACATTTTATTTATGTTTATTTTATGTAAAAATGAAGTATTGTTATTGCTATATTTTGTTATTTATGTAATAATGACTATATTGATAGATGTTGGAAACGCTATCAATTCTAAAGGAAGGAAAAGGACATAGATTATGAAGGACGTAAAAATTAAAGTAGCCAATGCCTTATTGGTTGGGGGAATGGTATTAAGTACTGTTTCACCACAATTATTAGGGGTTCAGGCTAGAAATGATGCAGCTGCGTTACTTAATACTGAACAGGAAACAACTGATATAGTTAACCTTGCTAAGGGTAAAACAGCAACTGCTAGCGAAGAAGAGCCAGGAACAGAATTTAAAGCTACTAAGGCGGTTGATGGAATTGTTAATCGTGATGTAGCAAATAAAGCTGATCAATCTCGTTGGGGAACTAATCAACTTGATGGGACTGAAGAAGCTTGGTTAAAAGTTGATTTAGGTGAAACTAAAACTTTTCAATCATTTGTAATTGCGTGGGAAAGACAAAATATTACCGGATATCAAATTCAAATATCAAATACAGGTAATAACGATTGGGAAACAGTTTACACTAAAGATGGTAATGGAGAAATTTCTGATGTAGTAGAAACGATTCATTTAAATGAAGCAGTAACTGCCCAATATGTACGTTTACTAGTTACTGGATATAATGGTAAATATGTTAACGGCAATCCAAATGCTGATTGGAAATCAGTTTCAGTATATGAATTCCAAGTATATGAAAATGATATTCCTGATGACTTATTGCCAGATGAAAACTACAATCGTGAAGGAAAAGCAACAGCTAGTAATTTTGAAAGTGGAACATCATTTACAGCTGATAAAGCTATTGATGGAAATACTAAAGATAAAGCTTCACGTTGGGCAACTGATACTAATTCTAGTAATTTAGCTCGAACATTGACAATTGAGTTACCAGTAAGTCAACGAGTAAGATCTTTCAAGATTTTTTGGGAAAGAGCAACTATTGAACAATATACGATTTCAGTATCTAATGATGGCACAACTTATGAAGACGTCTATACAAGCAGTAAAGCTGTAAGTGAAACTGAAGAAGTTATTACTTTAGATAAAGCTGTATGGGCAAAATATGTTAAGTTAAACGTTACTAAATATAATGGTGGTAGCAATAATTGGCCAAATGTTTCGTTATATGAATTTGAAGCATATGCTAAAGCGCCAAAAGTTGAAAGCCCAGATATTGAAGCTGATGATACAGCGAAAGAAGCTGCTGCTAAGTTAAAAACAGCACCTACTTTTAATGAAGATAAAACAGCTTTAGTTTTACCAGAAGTTCCAGAAGGATTTAAGGTTGAATTTTTAGCTGATTTAGAACAAATTGTTGCAAAAGATGGTAAGATTTATCAGCCATTAACAGATACAGCAATAAAAGGAATTTATAAAGTAACAAAAGGTGAAGAAACAGCAGAATCTAAAACAGAATTCACGCTAACAATTCCAGGAATTCATGAAACAGCTGGAGAAAATACAAAACCAACTGTAGTTCCTGAATTGGCTGAATGGCATGGAAAAGCTGGTGATTTTAAAGTAACATCAAATACACGTTTAGTAATTGATGCTAATGCCAAAGATATTGCTACTAAAGCAGCACAAGCATTCCAAGTAGATTATAAAGAGGCTACTGGAAAGGAATTAGCAATTGTAACTGATGAAACAGCTAAACCAGGAGATATCTTCTTTACTAAAGATACTACTAATAATTTAGGTAAAGAAGGATATATTATGGATATTGATGATATCGTAACAATTAAAGCAGAGCAAGCAACTGGGGCATATTGGTCAACTAGATCAATGTTACAAATTTTAAAATTAGAAGATGACACAATGCCAAAAGGATTGACTCGTGATTATCCTAAGTATTCAGTACGTAGTTTTAGTTTAGACGTAGCTCGTAAACCGGTTTCAATGGAAACATTAAATTCTATTGCTAAAGAAATGGCGTATTATAAGATGAATGATTTCCAAGTGCATTTAAATGACAATTTAATTTTCTATGAAGATTATGGTTCAGTTGAAACTGCGATGGAAAAAGCATATACAGGATTCCGTCTAGAATCTGATATTAAAAAAGGACAAGTAATTGAAGGTGATTCTAAAGGTGTTGCTAATGCTGCTGATTTGACTTCAAAAGATTTATCTTATTCTAAGAAAGAATTTAGAGAATTTATTTTAGACAGTCGAGAAATGGGTGTTAATATTGTTCCTGAATTTGATGCTCCAGGACATTCTGGTGCTTTCATGGATGTTCGTCCAGATTTACATTTAAAGAAAACAGTTGAAGGAAATGCTGCAAGAGCAGGGGAACAATTTGACTTATCTGATGAACATTATGCTGATAGTTCTAACTTTGTTAAAAAGTTGTGGGATGAATATTTAACAGAAGATATGTTTGATTCAAGTATGGTAGTTCATGTTGGTACTGATGAATATTATGGTGATGCAGAAGCATTCCGTAAATTCTCTGATGATATTATTGGACATGTTCAAGAAACTAACCCAACTGTACGTATGTGGGGAAGTTTATCACATAAAAGAGGAAATACACCAGTTCGTAGTAAAAATGTACAAATGAACTGTTGGTATAATCCTTATGCACAACCAAAAGATATGTATGAACAAGGATACCAATTAATCAATACAGTTGACGGTGATTTATACATGGTACCTGCTGCAGGATATTATGGTGATTACTTAAATACACAAAGATTATTCAATAATTGGCAAGTTAATCGTATTGGTGGTGTAGAAATTTCTGCAGCATCTGAACAAATGTTAGGAAGTACATTTGCAATTTGGAACGATAGTATCGATACTCGTGCTAATGGTATTAGTGAAGTAGATATTTATGATCGTTTTATTCAAGCGGTGCCAGCTCTTGCTTCTAAACACTGGGGCGACGCTAAAGAAACACCTTATGCTCAATTAACTGAAACAGTTGAACAATTAGGTGATGCACCAGGTCATAATCCATATCATAAAGCATCTTCTAAAGATGGAAAATATATGGAATATAAATTTGAAGCTAATGATACTAAAGGTGATGCATCAGAAAATAATCGTGATTTATTAACTGATGTTAATGCTAAATTTGAAAAAGGTGCGTTAACATTAAGTGGTGATGAAAGTTACGTGACAACACCAATTGAAAAATTAGCGACAGGAAATACATTAGAATTTGATATTACATTAAATCAAGAAGCTAAACCAGGAGAAATTTTATTTGAAGCAGATGCACCAGGTAATGAACGTTATGAGCATGATATTCGTATCTTAGATGATGGTACTTTAGGATATAAACGTGAATTATATGAATTCTCATTTGGATATAAGTTACCAGTTGGTCAAAAAGTTCATTTAGCTATTAGTACTGACGGCATTCGTACTTACTTATTCGTCAATGGAGAAAAATATAATGCAGTTGGTAAATATGTAGATGAAACTGGTGAAGTAAAACAGGATAATATTAAACCAGGTATAAGTCTTGGAAATAATAATGGTGGATACGGTGTAGGAACACTATTATTACCAATTCAAAGAATTGGTTCAACAAATAATGCAATTGATGCAACAATTGATAATGTAGTTGTTAGTGAAGGAATTCAAAAAGATACTACAATTCTTGATGGTAAAACTTTCACTGTAACAACAAACAATGAACAATCAGATATGGGTACAGAAGGACCTGTTAGTTATGCATTTGATGGTAATTTATCAACAATTTGGCATACATCTTATAGCCCATATAAAAACTTGCCTGCAGAAGTTATTGTTGATATGAACAAAACATATGATATCAATAAATTAACATATATGCCTCGTTCAAATGGAACAAACGGTAATATTACTAAATATTCATTATATTACCAAGCAGAAAATAGTGATGAATGGGTTCCAATTGTTGAAGAAGGAACTTGGGATGGTAATGGTGAAGAAAAAATAATTAAATTTGACCAAGTAACAGCTAGAAAATTAAAATTTATTGCACATGATGGTGTAACAAATAATCCAGGTAAACCATTTGCCGCTGCTGCTGAATTCTATGTTCATCAGGTAGCATCTCAACAACCAGACGTTGAAGTAGATAAAGAATTGTTATCAATTGGAATTGCAGCTGCAAAAGAAATAACTCAAGAGCATTTAGACACTGTGGTTCCAGTAGTAGCAAAAGAATTTAAAGAAGCGCTTGCTAATGCTGAAGCAGTTTATGCTGATGCTAAAGCAACACAAGCTGAAGTAAATAATGCATTTGACAGACTTGCAAGTGCAATGCAAATGTTAGACTTTATCAAAGGTGATAAAGCAACCTTAAAAGCATTTATTGATAAAGTAAGTGGTTTAGAAGGTAGCAAATATACAGAAGCTACATGGACACCATTTAATGATGCGTTAACAGCAGCAACTAATGTATATAACGATGAAAATGCAATGCAAGAAGAAATAAATACAGTGTATACTGAATTAGTAAAAGCGTTTGTAAACTTAAGATTCATTCCAAATAAAGATTTATTGGAAGATCTAATTAATAAAGCTGAAGGATTAAATGTAGCGAATTATACAAAAGCATCATATGCTTTAGTAACAGGGGCTTTAGAAGAAGCTAAAGCTGTGTTCAATAATCCAAATGCAACACAAGAAGAAGTAGATAATGCAAAAGATGTTTTAGCAAAAGCAATTGCAGGATTACAAACAGTAACAACTGATAATACAGTAAAAACACCAGTAAATAAAGGTGATACAACAAGTGTAAAAACTGGCGATGATGCAGTAGTAGGAACATTAGCAGGACTTGCTTTATTAAGTGTTGTTGGAGCTAAAATTCTTAGAAAAAAAGAAGATTAATAAACAATAGAGATTTCTAAAGTACTACTTAGAGTAGTTAAGAAATCTCTTTTTTTTTATGTTAAATATTGATTTTAATAGGGAATTAAATTAAGTGTAAGATTTTACTAATTTTTGTAAGATTTTACTAGTCTTGTGATGTTATAATTTAATTAGATAATTTTGTGAAAATTAAACTATATATGAATAAGATTATAATCAAGTGATTTTAATATTATAAATTTAGACGAAAGGAGGAAAAACTGATTTGGACAAAGATATAAAATCATAGGGGTTTGTAATAAATTATATTTATGTGGGCTTAAAAATTCAAAAAACTAAATGTTTTAAAATCACTTGTTTTATAAAATATTAAGGGAAGAGAAGTGTTATGAAATGATAATAAATGACAACAAGTTAATTAAGAAGATCTTGAGTTTTATCATTTGTATATGCTGTTTGATTAGTTTATTATCGCAGTCTATTGTAGTGGGCAATGCATGGGATTTAGATGATAAGCTGAATATAGCTAGCGATGGTGATGCTTATGCACAGTCAACAATTGCAACAGTTGGCGATGTTACATTTTTAAATGATGGAAATTATCAAACTGTTTGGTCAGCGAAGACATCTATGGCATATGCAGGAGTTAAATTACATAATAAGTATAGTATTGATAAGGTTAGAGTTGTTTTTAAAAATTATGATGAAAATTATGATAACCAATTAAATTTTAAATTTTCATATTATGATAGTAATACAAATCAATTGATAGATTTGTATAGTGGATCAAATTATGATGAAAATAATGATACAACAAATGTTGGTCATAAATATTATAGTGAATATGTATTACCCAAAGCAATTGTTACTAATGAAATTAAAGTAACTATTACTAGTAATAGTAGCCAAGATATGGCAATTATTGCAGAGATTGAAGCATTTGGACAAAAGTATGATGAATCTTTAAATCCAACTAATTTAGCACTTAGAAAAAAAATTACCGCATCAAATACCGATTATGGAAGAAATCCTGAAAGCATTGTTGATGGAAATAAAAAAAATTATTGGGATGGCGGAAAATATGGTGCTAATGGCCAATACTTTATTATTGATTTAGGTGAAGAATGTGTTATTGAAGAAATGAAGGCAACACCAGTTTTAGAAAAGAATCGATATTATTTGTATTATATTGAAGTAAGTTTGGATGGGGAAAAATGGCAAAAAGTTGCAGAGCGTGAAGAGATTTATGGAACATCAGATTCTTTTGAAGATGAAACGTATACTTTTGAGTCTTTAAATACGAGGTATATTAAAGTTAAAATGACTTATAACAGTGCTAATTCCTCAGTGCATATGGCTGAATTTGAAGCTTGGGGCTTTGTAGCTAGTGAAGATGAAAATGTTGCTTTGCATAAAAATGTTTCAGCTACTAATTCAGATAATGGAACAGTACCTGATGTAATTACTGATGGTTCTGTTGCTGGGAAATTCTGGGATGGTGGTGCGGCATCTAAGGAATCGCCACAGAGTTTTATAATTGATTTAGGTAGTGGTTATTTTATCAATAAAATGAAAGCTTATCCATATGTTGATGGTATTCGATATTATGAATATAATGTTGAAGTGAGTTTAGATGGAGCAAATTGGCAAGAAGTTGCCAGAAGAACAGCGGAAGATGGTTTAGCGTATGCTGGTGAAACATTTATTTTTGATCAGCCAGTCAATGCTCGCTTTGTTCGAGTTAATATGACATATAATTCTAAAGTTATTGTTGAACCAACGAATAAAAGTGTACATATGTATGAATTTGAAGTTTATGGAAAAATTGATCCTGATTATCAAGCACCAGTTGGTGATCCTAGTGATCCTGAAAATATTGCTTTTTCAAAGCCGGTATCAAGTCATTTAAATACTAAAGCTATTAGTAATATTAATGATGGTTTTGATGTTACTTATTGTACAGGTGCATTTGCACCAGCGTATTTTGATATTGATTTATTGGAAAATTATGATTTATCAGAAATAATTATTAAAGTGCCGGTAAAAGAAGGGCGTTATTATTATTTTAGTATTTATGGTAGTGTTGATGGTTCTAATTATGATCGTCTTTATAAAGAACGTAGTAAAGATGTTATAGGTGCTGATGGATATAAGATTGATTTAACGAAATTAGATAATTCAACTTATCGAATTGTACGCGTTTATTTAGAATATGTTAGTGATACGAGTGCTTCATTATTGTCTGAGGTAAGAATTCATGGTCAGGCAACTGATAAAAATAAAGAAGTATTAAGAACAGGAACAATTGATGAAATTTTAGATATAGAACCGTATGATAAAACAAGTTACGCTACAGAAATTACTGAAACAGAAACTATAGAAAATGTATATGGTATTATTGATCGTAACTTAGGTGAGAAATATCGTGATTGGTTTACATTTAAATTAGCTAAAAATCCTAAACAAGAATACGCTCAGTATGATTATTATACTGTTAGTGATGCTGATGGTAAAATTTTAATTACAGGAAATGATGGTATTTCATTAGCAACAGGTTTAAATTATTATTTAAAAAATTATTGTAAAGTTAATATTTCTGAGCAAGCTAATCAAACAAAGATGCCAGATAAACTTATTAAGGTAGACAAGACAATTTATCAATATACACCTTATGAAATTAGATATGGTTTTAATTATTGTACCCTTAATTATACTTTTTCATATGCTGATGCAAAGATGTTTCAAAAAGAGTATGATTGGTTAGCGTTAAATGGAGTTAATGTAGTTTTAGATTTAGCAGGACAAGAAGCTGTTTGGATTAAATTTTTAATGAATTTTGGTTATGATTTTGATAGTGCTAAAGATTGGCTTGCGGGACCAACGTATTATGCATGGCAATTTATGGATAATATGGAAGTAATTGGTGGACCGGTATCTGATGAATGGGTAAAGGGACGCTTGGAAATGGCACGTGAAAATCAAAGGTGGAAAAATTCTTTAGGAATGCAGACAGTTCTTCAAGGATATGCAGGAATGGTACCGAACAATTTTACGGATTATCAAGATGTTGAAATTTTGGAACAAGGAAATTGGTGTGGGGTACCACGTCCTGATATGATTAGAACAGATGGTGAACTTTATGATCAATATGCAAAATTATTTTATGAAGCACAAGAGTGGGCATTTGGTAAGACAAGTGATTATTATGCAGTTGATCCGTTCCATGAAGGTGGAAAAAGACCGTCTGATTTAACGGATGATGTTATTTCTAGGGAGGTATTAAATTCGCTTTTGGAATATGATCAAGATGCCGTTTGGATGGTTCAGGCTTGGTGGAGTAATCCAACTAATGATTTGTTAAAAGGAATGGGTAATGATCGTGAAGATCATGTAATTATTTTAGATTTAAATGGATTAAATGATGCGTATGATTCATACTGGGATAAAACAGAATATAATGGTACAGTATTAGAAAATGATGAGTTTAATTCGACAAGTTGGGTATGGTGTATGCTTGAAAATTATGGTGGTAATCCATCAATGGATGGAAGACCAAAAGAAATTATTAATCGAATTAATAAAGCATCTACTCAAGCTGAACATATGAAAGGAATTGGATTTATCTCAGAGGCAACTTATGATAATCCAATGATATATGAATTGCTTTTAGATATGGCATGGCAACCAGATACTATTGATTTAGATGATTGGCTAGATGAATATGTATTGAGGCGTTATGGAGATTATTCTGAAAGCGCACGAGAAGCTTGGGATATTTTATTGAAGACTGTTTATAGTCGAAGTGGTAAAACAACTGATGTTATTGCAAGAAGCGATCCTAGTTTAGTGCAATATGGTTTACCATACACTGCTAGTGAATTAGAAGAAGCATTGGAATTATTGTATAAAGATTATGATAAATTATCTGCAAGTGAAGCATATCGTTATGATTTGACTGAAATCATGCGACAAGTAGTAAATAATTATGCTGTTGTAAGATTAGGTGATTTAAAGACGGCATATGATGCTAAAGAAATAGATAATTTTAAATCATTAAAAGAACAATATTTAAATGCAATTGATCTTTTAAATGAAGTATGTGGAACACAACAAGATTTATTGATTGGTGAATGGGTAGGCCGTGCTGTTGATTGGGCAAAAGATACTAATAGTGACGATTTTGCCTATGATTCAATGATTATAAATGCTAAAACATTAATTACTGTATGGGCTCATTCAACAACTTTAGGTACTTATGCTTATCGTAATTATGAGGGAATGATTGAAGATATTTATAAAGTTATATGGCAAGCATATTTGGATCAAAGTGAGGAAATATTAGAATTTGGTAGTGCTAAAACTAATTTAGTTAATTATCATGATTTATGTATGGATTGGATCTATGCTGATTGGGATTTACAAAATTATCAAAGATATGCTGATAATTCGCCTGAAAATGTAAAAACAGTTGTAGAAAGAGTAATTAATGAATGTTCTACTTATGTTGAAGTACCAGAAAATGTAGGTAATATTGCATTAGAAAAAGAAGTTTTTGCTAATCAAGAACGTCCTGATAGCCCTGGAGCTCCAGCTGGTGGTTATGCAACAAATGTAAATGATGGAATAGTTGATACATATTGGGATGGTATTGCTTGGAATGGTGAAGTTACACCATATATCATCATTGATTTAGGAAAAGATTATTTAATTGACCGTATGAATGTTGTTAATTATTATGATGGTAAACGTTATTATGATTATGATCTATATGTAAGTAAAGATAATGAAACATGGCAAAAAGTAGCGAATCGTAAAGAAACATATGGAGAAGCACCATCATTAGTTACTGGTGATACATATGAATTTAGTGCTGATCAAATAACTGCGCGTTATATTAAATTGGTAGGGTTGTATAATTCAGCTAATGAAGGTTTCCATGTAAAAGAATTACGTGCCTATGGTAATGAAATAACAGATAAAACAGCATTAAAGATTGCACTTGATTTAGCTAATGCAATTACTGATGAAGATTTAGAAAATGTAGTAAAAGCAGTAGCTGATGAATTTAAAGCTGCTAGAGATGAAGCTAATGCAGTTTATAACAATGCTAGTGCAACTCAAGAAGAAATAAATAATGCATTTGATCGACTTGCAAGTGCAATGCATATGTTAGACTTTGTAAAAGGTGACAAAACAGCATTAAAAGCATTTATTGATAAAGTTAGTGGCTTAGATTCAACTAAATATACAGAAGCTACTTGGACACCATTTAATGATGCATTAATAGTAGCAAATAATGTATATAACGATGAAAATGCAATGCAAGAAGAAGTAAATACAGCATACAGTGAATTAGTAACAGCATTCTTGAACTTAAGATTAATTCCAGATAAGAGCTTATTAGAAGATTTAATTAATCAAGTAGAAGGATTAAATCTAGCTAGCTATAGTAAAGCAACAGTTCAAGTTGTAAATGATGCTTTAGCAAATGCTAAAAACGTATTAGCAAATAAAAATGCAACTCAAAAAGATGTAGACAATGCTAAAGCTACATTAGAAAAAGCAATCAATAGCTTAGAAGCTAATGTAAATACACCAGCAGATAACACAGTAAGTACACCAGTAAATAATGGTGATACAACAGTAAGTGTTAAAACAGGAGATGAAAGCTCTGTAGGAATGTTTGTGACAATTTCATTATTGACTGTAGCTGGATATATAGTATTAACAAGAAAAGAAGATTAATAAATAATAAGAGATTTCAAAAAACTATTGTATGTGCAATAGAACATGAAATCTCTTTTAAATTAAATTTACTAAATGCATCAAATATATTATAAAGGTACTCAAAAGAGTACCTGATGTTATGAGTTATATAGTTGTTTAAAATATTAATTA
>Bissell_p1__coassemble_740_pt1 | contig 19734 bp, 17 predicted proteins | sample Bissell_p1__metabat2_low_PE_001 | metagenome-assembled genome bin Bissell_p1 | reverse complement strand
ATACAAAAATACAATTTTTTCTGTATACAATATTGAAAGCGAAAAGTTGATTTGTTATAATGTATACATATTACTAGAAAAATATACATAATCTTACAACTAAAATATATTGCAACAAAATAAATAATGCAATATTAAATAAAGATGTATACTTTTTGTGTAATATAAAAAATATATTACAGGGAGGAAAAAAATGAAAGGACTAAAAAAATTAGTATCTGTTTTTGCAGTAGCAGCTATGACGGTATCTTTAGTAGGCTGCGGTGGCGGAAATAGTGAAGGCAGCGATGAAAAAGTATTTCGTTTTGGTCAATCTAATCCTAAAGTTGGATTAGATATGCAAACAAATTCTAATTCGGGTGCATCATCAGTTGCTGATAATGTTGTTGAAAGTTTAATGCGTTGGAATGATGATAATAAAGAAGAATGTGTTTTGATTACTGATTTTCCAACTGTATCAGAAGATGGATTGACTTATTCTTTTGAATTAAAAGAAGATGTTAAATTTAGTGATGGAACTGATTTAACTGCTGAAGATGTTAAATATACATTCGAAAGAATGTTTACACCAGATACTGGCTCAGTTAATACATATATGTATGATATGATTGAAGGGGCTAGTGAGATGTTGGCAGGTACAGCTACTGAATTATCTGGAATTCAAATTCAAGATGATTATCATTTTACAATTAAATTAGCCTATAAATTTGCACCGTTTATTGCTAATCTAGGAATGGATTATGCATCTATTTATCCAAGTGAAGCTTGTAAGAAAGCTGGAAAACAATGGGGTAAAGGAACTGATTTGATTGGTACTGGACCTTATGTAATTGTTGAAAATGATGATGCAACTAAAGTTGTAATGGAACCAAATAAAGATTATCATGGTGGTAAACCTAATCTAGATCGTTTGGAAATTGTATATATTGATGATATAAGTACAAAAATGATGGAATATGAACAAGGAAATATTGATATGTGTGATTTAAATAATCAGTTATTAGATCAATATCAAAAAGGTGATATTGCTGATGAAATTACACAAATTACACCTTTAGGAACATATTTCTTATCTCTTAAGGTTAGTGATCCGGCATTAGATAATGCTAAAGTAAGAGAAGCTATTTCACTTGCAATTAATCGTGAAGAGTTATGTAAAACAGTATTAAATGGTGCAGCTGAACCAGCATCATCATTCTTAAATCCAGGAGTACCTGGTCATGATGAAAGTTTAAAAACATATGAATATAATGTTGATAAAGCAAAACAAGTTTTAGCTGAAGCAGGACTTAAAAATGTTGAATTTACTACTAAAGTTAGAGCTACAGAAGAAAAAGTTGCTACTGCAATTCAAGCTTATTTAAAAGAAGCAGGAATTAAAATGAATGTGGAAGTTATCGATAGTGGTATTTGGACATCTTCTCGTAGTGAAGGAAGCTTACAGTCAACTGTTATAGGGTGGTTCCCATTATATGCAGATGCTGATAATCAAATGTATACATATTATTATTCTAAAAATGCAGTTGGAAAAGGTGTTTTCTATAATAATCCTGAATTCGACGCATTAATGAGTGAAGCTCGTCAAACTGTTAATGATGAAGCAAAACGTGTAGAATTATATAAACAAGCAGATTACATTTTATCTCGTGAAGATTATGCAACGATTCCGTTATATTATCCAAAATTACAGTTTGTTGCTAAACCATATGTAAAAAATGCTAAATTAGGTAACTTGGTTTATCATTTATATAATATTGATATTGATTTAAGTAAAAAATAAGATTTGATTTTGAAGTATTAAATATGGAATGCGATAGCATTCCATATTCGTATATAGGATTAATTGTTGATAATTATGAAAGGAGGAAAAATATGGGTAAATATTTGTTAAAACGAATATTACAGGCAATCGGGGTTATTTTTTGTATTTCCTTAATTACTTTTTTTGTTTTAAATATTGTACCTGGAAATCCAGTAGAAATTATGCTTGGTGAACAAGCTGATCAAGCTACGATTGCTCGTGTTACTCATGAAATGGGGTTAGATCAACCCATTGTTACACAATATGTTAATTGGTTTACTAATATGCTCCATGGTGATTTTGGAGTTTCATATTTTCAAAATCGACCAGTTATTGATATTTTAACTTCAACTTTTGCAGTTACGGCCAAATTAGCAGGTGTAGCATATATAATTGCAGTAATTTTAGGCGTTGGAGTTGGTGTGATTGCTGCGATTAATCGTGGTAAATGGATTGATTCACTTTTAATGACTATTTCTGTTGTAGGTATTTCTGCACCAGCTTTTTGGATTGCAATTATCTTACAGATTGTTATTTGCTTAAAGCTGAATCTTTTGCCATTATCGGGAATAGATAGCTTTGCATCTTTTATATTACCAGGGATTGCTTTAGGAACCCGTTATGCAGCAAGTATTGCAAGAATTACGAGAACAAGTATGTTAGAAGTTTTATCTCAAGATTATATTCGTACTGCTCATGCAAAAGGATTAAAAAAATGGACTGTAGTTATTAAGCATGCGCTTAGAAATGCTTTGATTCCAATTATAACTATTGCTGGTACAGATTTAGGAAATATTTTGACTGGTTCGGTATTAGTAGAGTCAGTGTTTTCGATTCCGGGAATTGGAAAGATGTTAGTTGATAGCATTAATACTCGTGATTTACCTATTGTACAAGGTGGCGTTATGTATATTGCTGTTATTTGCGTAATTATGTATTTAGTTATTGATATTTTATATACAGTAGCCGATCCGCGTATACGTTTAGGAAAGGAGTCTGAAAACTAATATGCTTAAGAAAAAAGATAAGACTTATCATAGTTATTGGTCGATAAGTTGGAATATATTTAAAAAGAATAAAGTAGCAATGATATGTTTAGGGATTGTAATTGTTTTATGTTTTGTTGCTTTATTTGCTCCATGGATTGCCCCATATGATCCGGATGCTCAAGTTTTGACGGAACGTTTAATGGCACCAAATGCGCAACATTGGTTTGGAACAGATGATTTAGGCCGAGATATTTTTTCAAGAATTATATATGGTTGTCGTATTTCTTTAAGTGTAGGAATTGTTTCACAGATTATTGCAACTGTTATTGGTTATACAATGGGAGTATGTGCGGGATATTTTGGTGGAAAAGTTGATGCAGTAATTTCTTTTATCATTCAAGTATTTTCTTCTTTTCCGTTTTTGTTGTTTGCAATTGCAATCATGTTTGTTTTAGGGCCAGGTTTGATTAATTTATATCTTGCTTTAGGTCTTTTGGGTTGGGCTTCGACAGCGAGGCTGATTCGTGGAGATGTAATGCGTTTGAAGAAAATGGAATATATTGATGCATGTAAGATTAGTGGAGGTAGTAGTTTTAAGATAATTATGAAGCATTTATTGCCTAACTGTTTATCAACATTAATTGTAACTGTTACTTTAGGAATTCCAAGTGCTATTATGTCAGAAGCCTCATTAAGTTTTTTAGGTTTAGGAGTTAAACCACCGATGTCTAGTTGGGGTTCTATGATTAGCTTTTCACAACCCTATATTAGAAGTGCAACATATTATAGTATAATTCCTGGATTAGCAATTATTATTACGGTATTAGCTTTTAATATGTTGGGAGATGGGTTACGTGATGCATTAGACCCTAAATTAAGATCGTAAGAGGTGAAAATATGAGTGAAAATAAAGAATTATTAAAAGTTAACAATCTTGGAATTACCTTTTTTACTGATCGTGGAGCTTTACCGGCTGTCCAAGAAGTTAGTTTTACAGTTCATCCGGGTGAAACTTTAGGGGTAGTAGGTGAATCAGGATGTGGAAAAAGTATGACAGCATTATCATTAATGCAATTGATTCCATCACCGCCTGGTAAAATTACTGCTGGAGAAATTATATATAAAGGAGAGGACTTGTTAAAAAAATCTGAACGTGAAATTCAAAATATTCGCGGTAAAGAGATTTCGATGATTTTTCAAGAGCCAATGACTTCTTTAAATCCTGTAGTTACAGTTGGTAAGCAAATAATGGAAGCAGTTTTAACTCATGAAAATATTTCTAAAGAAGAAGCTAAAAAAAGAGCGTTGGAAATGATTTCATTAGTTGGAATACCAATGCCGGAAAAAGTATTTGCTTCTTGTCCACATCAATTATCAGGAGGAATGAGACAAAGAATTATGATTGCCATGGCTTTATCTTGTAAACCTTCATTATTGATTTGTGATGAACCAACAACAGCTCTTGATGTTACAATTCAAGCTCAAATATTAAAGCTGATTAATCGTTTAAAATATGAAATGAATTCATCAGTATTGTTGATTACTCATGACATGGGAGTAATTTCTGAAATGGCGGATAATGTTATTGTAATGTATGCCGGAAAGATTGTTGAATATACAAGTGTAAATGATTTGTTTAAAAATCCACTACACCCTTATACTGTTGGATTAATGAAATCTATTCCAGATATTGATTCTGATAGTGAAGAAGAGTTAGAAGTAATTCCAGGATCTGTTCCAATGTTATATGAACTACCGGAAGGATGTTTTTTTGCACCGAGATGTAAGTATGCAAAAGATCTTTGTCATAAAAAATGTCCAGCAATGATCGATGTTGGTGATGGTCATTTAGTACGTTGTTGGAAATATCATGAAGAATGGAAAAAGGGGGATAAGTAATGGAAAAAAATGATGATATTTTATTGAAAGTTGAACATTTAAAAAAGTATTATCCTGTTAAATCATCTTCATTGAAACGTTCTAATGACTTTGTCAAAGCGGTAGATGATATTAGTTTTGATGTAAGAGTTGGAGAAACTTTTGGAATTGTAGGGGAATCTGGCTGTGGTAAATCAACAATGGGTAAAAGTATTATTCGTTTGATTGAACCTACAGATGGAAAAATTGTTTTAGATGGACAGGATTTTACGGCATTAAAAGGGAATGATTTAAAAAAGGCAAGAGAGAATATTAAATTAATTTTTCAAGATCCTTATGCTTCATTAAATCCTAGGATGACAGTTAAAGATATTATTGGGGAACCAATCGATATTGCTAAAATATATAAAACTAAAAAAGAACGTGATGATCGAATTGTTGAAGTTATGAAACAAGTTGGTTTGAATTTAGATTATTTATATCGTTATCCTCATGAATTCTCTGGAGGACAACGTCAAAGAATTGGAATTGCTCGAGCAATTGCATTACAGCCAAAATTAATTATTTGTGATGAACCGGTTTCTGCATTAGATGTTTCGATTCAAGCAAAAATTATTAATTTATTACGGGAATTGCAAGAAAAATTAGGAATTGCGTATATTTTTATTTCTCACGATTTGAGTGTGGTAAAACATATTGCTGATCGAGTAGGGGTAATGTATTTAGGAAATATGATGGAAATGGCTGATAAAAAAGAGCTTTATGGTAATCCGTTGCATCCTTATACTCAAGCATTATTTTCAGCAATTCCTAGGATTTCAAGTGAGCGTATTGATGATAAAGAAATTTTAGGCGGGGATGTGCCAAGCCCAGCTAATCCTCCTCAAGGATGTCGTTTTGTTACAAGATGTCCTAAAGCAATGGAAATTTGTAAATCAGTACGTCCAGAGTTAAAAGAAGTAAAACCAGGACATAAATGTGCTTGTCATTTATATGATAATAAAAAATAAGATTAATAGAGGTATTGAAGATGGAAATTTCAGTTGATAGAAAAGAAATTGTTGAGTTTTGTAAAGAGTTTATTGATGTACCAAGTCCAGTAAGTTATTATGAAGAAATTCATCCTTTTTTAGAAAAGAAAGCTAAAGAATTTGGATATGAAGTGACTTATGATCGAAAAAGAACAGGTTATATTACTTTAGAGGGTGAGGATAATTCTAAAACCGTTTGTATGGGAGCACATCTTGATACAATTGGTTTGATTGTTCGTCATATTAGTGATGAAGGACACTTAGAAGTACGTCAATTAGGTGGAGTGAATTATTCGAGTATTGAAGGTGAAGGGGTAACTATTCATACACGTGATGGAAAGAAATATCGAGGTATGGTTATTTGTAAATCACATTCAGTTCATGTATTTGATGATGCTAGAACAGCACCGCGAGATGAATTACATATGGAAGTTATTTTACATGAAGATGTTAATTCTAAAGCTGATGTTATGAATTTAGGAATTGATCATGGTGATGTTATTTCAATTGATCCACATTTTGAATATACGCCATCAGGATATGTTAAATCTCGATTCATTGACGATAAAGCGGCAGTAGCTGCGCTGTTTGAAATGATAGCTTATTTTAAACGTAATAATTTAAAACCTAAATATCGTACCTTGTTAGCATTTCCATTATACGAAGAAATTGGACATGGAGGGGCATATGTACCAGAGGAAGTAAGTGAATATGTGGCACTAGATATTGGGTTGATTGGACCTGATTATCATGGTAATGAAACAACAGTAAGTATCTGTGCAAAAGATAATTATTCTCCATATGATCGAGGATTAACTAATCGAATTATTTCACAAGCTAAAAAAGCTAATTTAAATTATTGTGTTGATGTTTTTTATCGTTATGGAACTGATGCTAATGCAGCAATAAGAGCTGGAAATAATGTTTATGCAGCTGCATTTGGAATGGCATGTATTAATTCACATGGAATGGAACGTTGTCATATAAGTGCTATTGAAGAAACGGCAAAACTAGCAATAGCTTATGCGTTAGATATTTAATGATTAGCTAGAGGGGAAAATTCCCCTATTTTTATTGTTTTTAGATGGTCATTGTTCTAAAGAAATTATTGTTGTAAGATGTTTAACTTATTTTAAAATTTTATGGAAAGGGTTGTAATCAGAATTGTTTTTTTGTATAATTGTATGCAATATAAGGAATACGGGGGTATAGTATAATGGGTATGAGTTTAGCTTATAAAGTTTTAAGTAGTAAACTTAAAGAAGGACGGTTGATTCCTGGTGAACAAATTGGTATTCAAATTGACCAAACACTAACACAGGATTCTACAGGAACTATGGCTTATCTTCAATTAGAGGCAATGAATATTAAACACGTTGCAGTAGAAAAGGCGGTAGCATATATTGATCATAATATGTTACAAACAGGCTTTGAAAATATGGATGATCATGAATTTATTCGTAGTGTAGCTAAAAAGCATGGAATTGTTTTTTCAAAACCAGGAAATGGAGTATGCCATCAATTACAATTAGAAAATTTTGCTAAACCAGGTAAAACATTAGTTGGCTCTGATTCACATACACCAACTTGCGGAGCGATGGGGATGATTGCAATTGGTGCTGGTGGATTAGATGTTGCAGTAGCTATGGCTACTGGTAAATATTATTTACAATGTCCAACTGTAGTTAAAGTTAATTTAGTAGGTAAAAAAGCACCATGGGTAAGTGCGAAAGATATTATCTTATATATTTTACAACAATTAACGGTTAAGGGTGGTGTTAATAAAATTATTGAATATACTGGTGAAGGAATTGTGTCACTATCTTTAACGGACCGAGCAACTATTTGTAATATGGGGGCAGAACTTGGAGCTACGACTTCAATTTTTCCAACTGATGAACGAACTAAAGAATATTTACAGCAACAAGGACGAGTTGCAGATTATATTGAAATTAAAGCGGATGATGATGCTGTTTATGATCAGGAATTAACAGTTGATTTAAGTGCATTAGTTCCAATGACAGCTAAACCTCATAGTCCTGATGCGGTTGTTCCGGTTAAAGAACTTGAGGGTATGAAAATTAATCAGGTTGTAATTGGAAGTTGTACAAATTCATCTTTTACAGATATGATGAAAGCTGCAAAAATTTTAAAAGGAAGAAAAGTTGCTGAACATGTTTCCTTGGTAATTGCTCCAGGGTCTAGTTCGATTTTAGCAATGCTTGCAAAAAACGGTGCTTTAGGTGATATGGTGCAAGCTGGAGCACGTATTCTTGAATGTGGATGTGGACCATGTATTGGAATGGGACAAGCACCTTTGTCTAAAGGGATTTCACTTAGAACAATTAACCGTAATTTTAAAGGTCGTTCTGGAACCAATGATGCTAGCGTTTATTTAGTATCGCCAGAAGTAGCGGCATTAAGTGCGATTAAAGGATATATGTCACAAGAATTTGAAGATGATATGTATCTGGCTGATGTGCCCAATACACCATTTATTAAAAATGAAAATTTCTTTATTGATGAATACGATGAAAATAATGAAATATATATGGGACCAAATATTAAACCAGTACCACGTGGTGATAAAATTAAAGATGAAATAGTAGGAAAAGTTGTTTTAAAAGTAGGAGATAATATTTCAACTGATCATATTGTCCCTTCTGATAGTAAATTATTGCCATATCGTTCAAATGTTCCACATTTAGCTAAATTTTCATTTAGTAAAGTTGATTCAGAATTTTATAATCGAGCAATAGCTAATAATGGTGGTTTTATTGTTGGTGGAGATAATTATGGACAAGGAAGTTCTCGTGAGCATGCAGCTTTAGTTCCTAATTATTTGAAAATAAAAGCTATTTTTGCGGTTTCTTTTGCAAGAATTCATCGTTCTAATTTAATTAATAATGGTATTTTACCATTAGTGATTAAAGCAGATGAACAAGATTTCTTTAATGATTGTGATAGTTATAAAATTATAAATATTAAAGAGGTGGTTGAAAATAATGGAGCGGTTAAAGTTATTAATGAAAATACAAATGAGTCGATTAGTGCTAGTTTAACTTTATCGCCAAGGGAAAAAGTAATGATCAAATATGGTGGATTATTGAATGCTATTAAAGAATTGGGAGGTGATTTTTAATGAAAGCTGTATTGATACCTGGAGACGGGATTGGTAAAGAGATATCAAAAAGTGTAGTTGATATTACTAAGGCAATGAATTTAGATATTGAATGGATAGAATATCAAGCTGGTGGAGAATATGCTGCTAAAACAAAAGAGGTATTTGAACCAGGTCTAATTGATGCAATAAAAAAATATAAATGGGCATTGAAAGGACCAACTGCAACACCGATAGGAACAGGTTTTAGAAGTGTTAATGTTGCGTTAAGACAACAATTTGCAACTTATGCTAATGTGCGACCAATAAAGTCTTTTAAAGGAATCAATTCTCGTTATGAAAATATTGATTTAGTAATTATTCGTGAAAATACAGAAGACTTATATAAGGGAATTGAATATATGATCAATCCTAATATGGCAAATGGAGTTAAATTAATTACAAGAGAAGCAAGTGAAAAGATTTGTCGATATGCTTTTGAATATGCAAAAAATAATAATCGTAAAAAAGTAACTGCTATTCATAAAGCTAATATTATGAAATATACAGATGGTCTATTTTTAGAAGCGTTTAGAGATGTAGCAAAGGATTATCCAGAAATTGAAACACAAGAAGTAATTATAGATAATATGTGTATGCAATTAGTTATTCGTCCTGAAACATTTGATGTTTTAGTAGCACCTAATTTATATGGTGATATCGTTTCTGATTTATGCGCTGGATTAGTTGGTGGATTAGGTTTTGCACCAAGTGGAAATATTGGAGATGAATATCGAATTTATGAAGCTGTTCATGGAAGTGCACCAGATATTGCCGGTAAAGGTATAGCTAATCCAAGTGCGTTATTATTAGCGTTTTGTTTAATGTTGGAAGCACTAGGTAAAATTGAAGATGCTAATAAATTAAAATCAGCATTGCAAGCAGTAGTTGAAGAAGGAATTATGATTACTCCTGATATTGGTGGTAATGCTACAACAGAACAATTTACAGATGCGATTATAAGAAAGTTAGGGTAGGATATGACAAAAAATTTATTAGAAAATACCGGACATGGATCGTTAGGAAATAAGATTTTTAATGTTTTGCGTGATAAAATTTTAAACGAAGAATATGTCCAAGGTCAAAAGCTTAATGAAGTTGCTTTATCAAAGGAATTAAATATTTCTAGAACACCGATTCGAGAAGCTTTAAAGCAATTAGAATTAGAAGGATTAGTTAAAAGTATTCCTAATAAAGGTGTATATGTTTTAGGATTTTCTCATCGTGATATTGATGATATGTTGGAAATTCGTTATGCATTAGAAGGATTAGCAATTCAATTAGCAATTGAAAGAATTACAGAAGATGAATTAGAAAAAATTAAAGAAGTGTATGATTTGATGGAATTTTATGCCAAAAAAGGTGATCAAGAAAAATTTAATGATATTAATATAGCTTTTCATGATGCTATATATCGTTGTACACAATCTAAATATTTTGAACAACTTTTAAGTGATATTAATTATTACATTCATGTAACTTCAAAGCATTCAATTCGTCAACCGGATCGTTTAGTATCAGCAGCTAAAGAGCACCGTGAAATATATGAAGCTATTTTGGCTCGTGATAAAAAATTAGCTAAAGAAAAAATACAACATCATATTAGAAAAACACAGATGTTAGTTAGAAGTTATTATGAAAAGAAAAATAATGTTGAAGAATAAAATTATTTTAAAAGGTTAGATTATTTTGGTATATCTAACCTTTTGAGTATTTAAAATAATAATTAGAACGATAATATAAAGAAAAAGAGGTGCGAGCATGAAAGTAAAAGATTATAATTTAGATGATACAAGGTTAGATGATAGTAAAGTGTTCCGTGATGCAATCCATAATTATATCCATGTTGATCAACCGCTTATCCTTGATTTGATTAATTCTAAAGAAATGCAAAGGCTTAGGAGAATAAAGCAACTAGGAGGGACACATTTAGTATATCAAAGTGCGGAACATTCACGCTTTTGTCATTGTTTAGGAGTATATTTTATTGTTCGAAAAATGATTTATAATAGTGAAGTTGGTAAGTACTTAAGTGATTACGATAAATTGACAGTTATGTGTGCAGCACTATTGCATGATCTGGGTCATGGACCATTTTCACATTGCTTTGAAGGTGCGTTTGGTTTAAATCATGAAGAGTATACAGTTAAAATTATTAATGGTCAAAGTGAGGTAAATACTATTTTAGAATCATTTGAAAAAGATTTTTCTAAAAAAGTTAGTAGTATCATTGAAAAAACGCATCCTAATACTATTTTGATTCAAATGATATCAAGTCAATTAGATGCGGATAGAATGGATTATTTATTACGAGATTCTTATTTTACAGGGACTACTTATGGGCATTTTGATTTATATAGAATTTTAAGGGTAATGAAGGTAGTAGATAATAAAATTGTTTATAAGTATTCTGGGGTGCAAGCAATTGAAAATTATATTCTAGCAAGATATCATATGTATTGGCAAGTTTATTATCATCCTACATCAAGAAGTTATGAGCAATTATTGATTTGTATTTTTAGGAGAATAAAAGATTTATATAATGAGGGATATGATTTTGGTGATATTCGTTATTTAAAACCTTTTTTAGAAGGAGAGGTTAATGAAGCAGATTATGTTAAATTAGATGAAAGTATTGTGTTATATTATTTTAGATTATTAAGTGAAAGTGATGATGAAATTTTAGCTGATTTGTGTGAACGTTTTTTAAATCGAAAATTATTTATCTATCGTGATTTAAATAATGAAGAAGAGAAAATAAAAATTATAAATAAATTTAGGCAAAGTGGTGTTGTGGTAAGATATTACGTTGTAAGTGATGATCAAAGTCAAATTCCCTATATGTATTATGATAATGATGATGTTCAGGCAATTGAGGTATTAGTTAATCATGATTTGAAATTATTACCGGAAGTATCGGAAATTGTAGGGGCAATAACGTATTCTAGTAAAAATAAAATTGATCATAAAATATTTTATCCTGAATAATTTATTCAGGATTATTTTTTTTAAACCAGTATGTTATACCGTTTTCATCAAATTCACTACTGATAGGATCAATAGCGATTACTTGAAGATTTTTAGTAGGTTTATACCATCTAACTGTTTGAGTTTCATTAGTATAATTTAAGATATCGACAACTGTTTTTTTTGCAACAGTTTTATCATTTGATGTTTTCATTTTGCGATTATCATCATAACCTACCCAACTAGCTACTAAAACATTGGGATTATACGCTACAGCTAAGTTATCGAAGTCAGTACTTCCGGTTTTACATGCGTTGGTATTTTCTAGTTTATATGCGGCCATAGTTGCTTGTAAATATGTGCTATATCTGTTATCAAAAGGAGCCGTTAATAATTGTGATAATGCTAAACAGCTATCTTTGTTTAATAGTTGTTTATTTAGGGAATTATGTTGGTATATGATTTTACCTTTATCATTCGTGATTTTTTCAATGGTGTATAAATGATTATATACGCCTTCACTTGCAAGGGTATTATACATATTAGCAAGATTATAAATATTAGTGTTCAATGTTCCAAGTGCAAGTGAAGCATTTACTTTTACGTCTTTAATGTCAAATTTTTTGATCAAAGAGGCAAGGTTTTCTTTTCCTAGAAAAAGATGTGTTTTTACTGCGTATATATTATCGGATACCGCAATTGCTTGAGCAAGATTTATTTCTTTGTAAGCATATTTGTTATTAAAATTACTAGGACTATAAGTTGTATTATCTTCTAATTTGAAAGTTGTTGGTTCGTTTAAAAAGGTTGTTGTAGGATTAAAACCATTTTCTAATGCTAAATAATATAGTAATGGTTTAATTGTACTACCAATTTGACGATTTGCTTTAGTTGCTCGATTGAATTGAGATTTCGAATAATCTTTACCGCCAATTAATCCTAGAATTTTACTGGTGTATGGTTCGACTACAATACTTGATGTTTCTACTTCGCTATCTTTTGTATAGTTAGTAGCACTTTGCTCCAATACTTTTTGATAGTCAAGATTTAATGTTGTATAAACATTTAGACCTTGATTTAAGTAAGTATTATTGTAATATCCAAGTTCCTCTAATTCATCTATAACGGTATCTTTATAAAAATTATTTGATAAGTTTTCATCAATTTTATGTTCACTTGCTAAATTTAAAGGACTATTTAAAACTTCTTGTTTTTGTTGATTAGTAATTTTTTTTGAATCGATTAATGCATTTAAAACTACGGTTTGTCTTTTTTTAGCACTTTTTTCATCATTTAATGGTGAAAAGTAAGTGGGTCCATTAACTATTCCCGCAAGCATAGAACTTTCATTTAAATTTAAATCTTTAGCACTTTTATCATAGAAATAACGTGCAGCATTTTCAATCCCATAAATACCATGACCAAAATATACGTTATTAATATAACCCTCAAGAATTAAATCTTTATTTAAATGTGTTTCAAGCTGCATTGTTAAAAAAGCCTCTTTTATTTTACGAGACCAAGATTTTTCGTTTGTTAAGTATAATAAACGAGCATACTGTTGTGTTATTGTACTGGCTCCTTGTGATTTATTTTGATTTGTGATATTTACTTTTATAGCTCTTAAAATCCCAATTGGATCAAACCCACGATGTTGATAAAAACGATGATCTTCAATAGCTACTATACTATCTTTGAAATATTGACTGACATTATCCAAAGAGACATAATGTCCAGCATAATTATTAATTGATTGGTAATAAAGTTGATCATTGTTATCATATAATTTCAGATATCTGTTTTTATTTAAATCTGGGGATCCAATTAAGTATGCAATCGTATATAATGATAAAAGTGAAGTTGTTATTATAGTTAAAATAGTTATGATTATTTTTATAAATTTTTTCATCTTCTCACCAAAACTATTATTAGCAAATTTATGGTATAATATACACCGTATTAATTTTTTATATAATATAAATGTAATTTTTATTAAAGGAGCAATATGATGGAATTAATTAAGATTAAGTATAAAAGTGTTTTTAAATATGATGATCATCAAGAAGTAATAAAATTTGATACAAATGGATGTTTAAAAAATACTAGTAATGGGAAAATAATAAGTTTTAAAGGGGATAAAGAGATTAAAATTGAGATTATGTCGGATAAAGTTATTTTACATAATGGAAGTAGTGTACTACATTTGAATTTAAATGATGAAATTGTAAATGAGTATCAAACTGACTATGGTGTTGTTTTGTTGAAAACAAAGTTAATTTCTTATCAATGTGAAAATCCGCTTAAATTAAAATATGAATTATATGATGGGAATAATTTAATTAGCAGTGTCTATTTGATGGTTTCGTATTTGCAATTAGAAAATTAATCTAAAGATATTTTTGGTTAATATGGTTTTATAATTATCGATTTTTATTTTAAGTAATTTAAATATAATCAGGAGTGATGAAGATGAAAAAAGGATTAGAGTTTTTATCAAACCGTATAGTTGTGTCAGTTATTTTGATTATTATACAGATAATTGCTATTTTAATATTTGTATACACTTTATTTATTGATTTTATAATTTTAAAGATAATGTTTATGATATTAAGTATCTTGGTTGTTTTATATATTATAAATAAAGATGATGACCCAAGTTATAAAATTATTTGGCTAATTCCAATTTTATCTTTTCCGGTTTTTGGGGGGATTTTGTATCTTGCTTTTGGGAATAAAAAGCCAGCAAAGAAATTACAGATTGCTTTTGATAAACAAAATAAAGCTATTAATCCATATATTTATCCAAATAATGTTCTTGAAGAAGTTGATGATCCTATTATTAAGGGACAAATTAAGTATTTAGTTAATGAAAATTTTCCGGTTTATAATAATAGTGAGATTAAATATTATTCTTTAGGAGAAGAAGCTTATTTGGATTTATTGGAGGAGCTTGCTAAAGCTAAACATTTTATTTTTATGGAATATTTTATTGTTGAAGAGGGTAAGATGTTTGATGCGGTTTTAAATATTTTAAAACAGAAAGTTAAAGCTGGAGTTGAAGTTCGTTTTATGTATGATGACATGGGTTCTTTGACAATGTTACCATTTAAGTATTATCGAAAGTTGGAAAGTTATGGGATTAAATGTATTTCTTTTAATCATTTTGTTCCATTTGTTTCAGCAGTAATGAATACACGTGATCATCGTAAAATCACTGTAATTGATGGTAATATTGGATTTAGCGGTGGATTTAATCTGGCTGATGAATATATTAATGAAAAGGTTAAATATGGTCATTGGAAAGATACTGGGGTAATGATTAAAGGAGAAGCTGTATGGAATTTAACGTTGATGTTTCTATCAACATGGAATGCTTCTTTAAATAGTTTTGAAGATTATGATAAATATCATCCACGTCATTATAACATTGATAAAATAAGACTGGATAGCTATATTTTACCATATGGCGATTCGCCATTGGATAATAAGCCAGTAGGCAAAAATGTTTATTTAAATATGATAAATCAAGCTCAAAAGTACATATATATAAATACTCCTTATTTGATTATTAATGATGAATTGAAAAATGCTTTGTGTTTGGCAGTACAAAGAGGTGTTGATGTAAGAATTGTAACACCAGGTATTCCCGATAAAAAATTAGTGTATAAGGTTACACGTTCGTATTATGAGATATTGATTGCAGAAGGGGTAAAAATATATGAATATACACCTGGCTTTATCCATGCAAAAAATTTTGTTTGTGATGATAAGGTGGCAACTGTAGGGACAATAAATTTAGATTATCGTAGTTTGTATTTGCATTTTGAATGTGGTGTATATATTTATCAGGCATCTACGATAAAAGATATAAAAAATGATTTTTTAAAGACAATTACTTTGTCAAAAGAGATAACACAAGTTGATGTTGCGCATGGTAAGTTTAGAGGATGGACTGAGGCGATATTAAGAGTGTTTGCACCGTTATTATAAGGGATAGTTTTTGGATAAATTGTTTTAAAAACATTGACTTAATGAGGCTTTAATGGTAATTTAATAAAGATATGTGGTAAAAACGTAAGGAGGACAATAATGGCAATTAATAAGATAGAAGCAACTTTAAAAAATGTATTGAAAAAAGCAATAATATCATGTGGATTTGTGGATGATTATGATCAAGAAAATATTATAATTGAGATTCCTAGAGATAAAACACATGGTGATTATTCAACAAACTTAGCAATGCAATTAACAAAATTATTAAGAAGAAATCCACGTGAAATTGCTACTGCAATAGTAGAAGCGATAGATAAAGAAACTGCCAATATTGAAAAGATAGAAATAGCGGGTCCAGGATTTATCAATTTATTTTTAGCAAAAGATGCAATGACATCAATTATAAAAGAAGTATTAGAAGAAAAAGAAAATTATGGTAAAAGTAATTATGGAAATGGGATTAAATATAATGTAGAGTTTGTTTCTGCTAATCCAACTGGAGATTTACATTTAGGCCATGCTAAAGGTGCGGCTGTTGGGGATAGTATTTGTCGTATTATGGAAGCAGCAGGTTATGATGTTACACGTGAATATTATATAAATGATGCAGGAAATCAAATTCATAATTTAGCATTATCTTTATATGCACGCTATCAACAGGCTTTTGGTAAAGAGGTAATGATGCCAGAAGATGGATATCATGGTAAAGATATTGTTGATATTGCAAATAAAATTAAAGAAATTGAAGGTGATAAGTATTTAGGATTACCTGAAGATAAAGCAATTGCTTATTTTAGAGCTAAGGGAATTGAATATGAATTACAAAAGATAAAAGATATTTTAAATGAATTTAGAGTTTCTTTTGATGTTTGGTTTTCAGAAACTTCTTTGTATGAAGAAAATAAAGTTGTACCAACAATTGAGAAATTAAAAGCCGCGGGATATACGTATGAAGAAGATGGGGCATTATGGTTTAAATCAACTGAATTTGATGATGATAAAAATCGTGTACTAATTAAAAGCGATGGTTCATATACTTATTTGACACCGGATATTGCTTATCATTTAAATAAATTAGATCGCGGATATGAATATTTGGTTGATTTATTAGGCGCTGATCATCATGGATATATTAATCGTATGAAAGCAGCTATTCAAGCTCTTGGATATAATGCTGATCAATTAAATATTGATATTATTCAAATGGTTAGAATGATGAATAATGGTGAACCGGTTAAAATGTCTAAAAGAACTGGAAATGCAGTAACTATTAAGGATTTGATTGAAGAAATTGGAGTTGATGCTACACGTTATTTCTTTGTATCAAAAGCAGCTAATACACCTTTTGATTTTGATATTGGATTAGCTAAATCTCATTCAAATGAAAATCCTGTTTATTATGCACAATATGCTCATGCAAGAATGTGTTCAATTAAAACTCAGGCAGATAGAGCAAAGATTGAATATAGTGATAAATTTGATTTGTTAGTTAATAATAAAGAAATTGAATTAGTTAAACATATTAACGAATTTAGAAATGTAATTGTGGATAGTGCTATTAATAGAGCACCACATAAAATTGCTAATTATATTCAGCGTTTAGCACAATTGTTTCATAGTTTTTATAATGAATGTTATGTTATCGATGAAAATAATTTAGAATTAAGTAAACAAAGATTATCATTAGTTGAGGCAACTAGAATAACAATGTCAAATGCATTGAATTTAATTGGTGTAAGTGCCCCAGAAAAAATGTAGGAGGATTTAAAGATGGATAGTATGGATAGATATTATAATATGTCTATGGTTGATGTAGCATATGAATTAATGGCAAAGAAGAAAACAGCAGTTAATTTTTATAAATTGTGGGATGAAGTTTGTCAAATGAAAAAATTTGATGAAGAAAAAAGAAATGAAAAAGAATCATTGTTTTATACTAATATTACTTTAGATGGACGTTTTATTACAGTTGGTGAAAATAATTGGGATTTAAGAAGTCGTCATACATTTAGTGAGGTTCATATTGATATGAATGATATTTATGCTGAAGAAGAAGATGTACCAGAAGAACCTGATGAAGATATTGATTCAACAATTGAAGATGACTATAATTAATTTTATTTGGTGTAGTTTGTTATTATTATAAAGTGAACAGGGAAATTAAAAGTGTTTAGTCGATTTAAAGGGATTAAATTAAAGTGGTATCATTTTATTGTTTTTTGTTTACCAGGAGGAATGTTTATGTTAACATGCTTACTGGCTTATGAATACAAAAGAACAAGATGTTATGAAAGCTAGATCGTATCTAGCTTTTTTTACATCATATATCTAAGGTGAAAGTGGTTCTTAGTGGCTAAGGTGTTTATGTTTAAAATCAGGATGTTGTTTACAGAAGCATATTTTGTGGTTAATAATTGGTTAAATTGTTTATTATTATTTTGATAAATGATTTTAATAATTATTCTATAATATAGTTAAAGGATTATCATTTTTATTTAAAAATATTGTTTATGATTTATCCTAGTGTATTAAAAAAATGCTTCTAAGAATAATTTTGTGATTAACATTTTTTAGGTGTGAATAATATTTTTTTTGTAGATCTTCTTGTAATGTATACCGCTTTGGTATAGTTTATAAAAAAGTATTTTATGAGATCTTACTAAAATAAATTTCTAAATTTAGTAATTTTTTGACAATATTTTTATAGATTTATATATTTTGAAAGCACCTTAAAAGTTGAAGTTAACTTTAAATGAAATTTTTTGTTTTAATAAAAATTATTAGAAAGGATTTTTAAAACTATGTCATATACAATAGGAGAAATTGCAAAAATGTTAAATGTTTCACCATCAACGATTCGTTATTATGATAAAGAAGGTTTGTTGCCTTTTGTAGAACGTACAAAAGGTGGAATACGTATATTTAAAGATAAAGATTATGAATTTTTAAAAATCATTCATTGTCTAAAAAAAACAGGAATGCAGATAAAAGATATTCGTAAGTTTATTTTTTTAGTAATTCAAGGAGATAAAATAATTGATGAACGTTTAGCGTTATTTCAAAATCAAAAAAGTGAAGTTGAAAAACAAGTAAAACAATTAGAAGAGGCGTTGGATACAATTAAGTTTAAATGTTGGTATTATGAAACTGCTAAATCAGTAGGTAATACAGAAATTGTAGATAATATTTCAGATGATGAATTACCTGAAGATTTAAGAATTATTCGACAAAAAATACGTAATTTACAATAATATAATAGCTAAAGAAGATTCTTTAGCTATTATATTATTTCATCGATTATACCATAATCTAAAGCTTCATCAGGCTCTAAAAAATAATCACGATCTGTATCTAAAATTATTTTTGATAGTGGCTGATTTGTATTTTGACTCAAAATTTTATTTAGCTTTTCTTTTTGTTTTAAAATTCTTTTGGCACTGATTTCAATATCGCTGGCTTGTCCCTCAAATGCTCCAAGTGGCTGATGAATCATAATTTCACTGTTTGGTAAGCTACAACGTTTACCTCTTGTACCAGCACTTAACAAAAAGGCAGCCATACTTGCAGCCATTCCAATTACGATAGTTGATACATCACATTTTATAAAATTCATAGTATCATATATGGCCATGCCGGCATTGATACTACCGCCTGGGGAATTTATATACATATAAATATCGGCGTTATTATCAATGGATTCTAAATAAAGAAGTTGACCAACAATGCTACTTGCCATTTTATCATCAATTGTGCCAGTTAATAAGATAATACGATCTTCTAATAATCTAGAATATATGTCATAAGCATATTCGTGTTGATTTGTTTTTTCGATAACTGTTGGAATTAAATGCATATTATACCTCCATATTTAAGTATAGATATTAAATTTTTAATTATTCATTTTAGTACATATTT